>R14__coassemble_560_pt1 | contig 24868 bp, 17 predicted proteins | sample R14__metabat2_high_PE_017 | metagenome-assembled genome bin R14 | reverse complement strand
CAAGCAGCGTTTCCGCGATAACTACCAGTTGGTACGCGAGAAGATAGAGGACCTGAAGGCGCGTGACTTCAAGCGACTCCTGCAGCCCGTCATCGACGGCAACGAGATAATGCAGCGCTACGGACTCACCCCTTAGCGTGAAGTAGGCATTCTGCGCGCAGCCGAGAAGAATGCCATCCTCGACGGCCTGTGCGACAACACACGCGAGGCTGCCCTGGCTTACCTCGACGAGCAAGCCGCCGCTCTCGGCCTCTCCCCCAAATTTTAAATCGTCAAATTGTAAATTGTCAAATTGTAAATTGTCCCATGTCCCAGATTGACCAGCAGGTGCTCTTCACCAACGATATCTGTCAGGCGCTCCACGAGTTCACCTCGCGCATTCACCACGACCGCCTGTTCATCCTGTTCGACACCGAGACGCTCCACTATTGCCTCTCGGTCATCGCACCGTTCATGAATGAGTACGACACGGCACACCCCGAGCAGAAAATCGAGACCCTCTATATCGAACACACGGACCAGGCGAAGACCATCGAGTCGCTCACCGAAGTGTGGCAGGCGCTCTCGGACCGTCATGCCACCCGACACTCGCTGCTCATCAACGTGGGGGGAGGCATGGTAACCGACCTGGGTGGCTTCGCAGCTGCTACGTTCAAGCGTGGCATCCGCTTCATCAACGTCGCCACCTCCCTGCTCGGTGCGGTAGATGCCGCCGTGGGCGGCAAGACGGGCGTCAACCTGGGTTCGCTGAAGAACGAAGTGGGGGCTTTTGCCCCGGCAGATGCCGTACTGATTTCGACCAAGTTCTTCGAGACGCTGGACCATGTGAACCTCCTCTCAGGCTATGCCGAGATGCTGAAGCATGGCCTGCTGAGCAGCAAGCAGCACCTCGCCGACCTGCTCGCCTACGACATCGAGCATTGGGACAACGACACGCTCCTCCCCCTGCTGGAGACTTCGGTCAACGTGAAGCGTCAAGTAGTGCGCCAGGATCCCTTCGAGAAGGGGCTGCGCAAGGCGCTCAACCTGGGGCACACCTTCGGCCATGCCTTCGAGACCTGGTGCATGCGTACCGGACATCCGGTCCTGCATGGCTATGCCGTTGCCTGGGGCCTCGTCTGCGAACTCATCATGAGCCACCAGCAGGTAGGCTTCCCCTCTCAGACGCTCTACGACATTGCCCATTACGTCCGCGACAATTACGGGCCACTGCGCATGACGTGCGACGATTATCCAGCGCTCTACGAGCTCATGACCCATGACAAGAAGAACGAGGGCGGCGACATCAACTTCACCCTCATGAACAACGTGGGCGATGCTGCCCTCAACCACACGGCAAGCAAGGAGCAAATCTACACTACCCTCGACATCTATAGAGACCTGATGGGAATATGAGAAATGCAGAACTCGAAATGGCGTACAACTACGCCCAATACACTCGCCGCAACATCTTCCTGACCGGCAAGGCAGGAACCGGCAAGACCACCTTCCTGCGGCATCTGCAGCAGGAAACCAACAAGCGCATGATCATTGTGGCACCCACGGGCGTGGCTGCCATCAACGCTGGCGGTGTCACCATCCACTCCTTCTTCCAGCTGGCTCCCGGCATGTACCTGCCCGGTCAGGACATCGCCGGACGCGAGAAGAAGTCGAAGTACTCCTTTTCGAAGCACAAGATCAACATCCTGCGCACCCTCGACCTCCTCGTCATCGACGAGATCTCGATGGTGCGTTGCGACCTTCTGGATGCCATCGACGAGGTGCTGCGCCGCTACCAGAACCGCTATGTGCCGTTCGGTGGCGTACAGCTGCTGATGATCGGCGACCTGCAGCAGCTCGCACCCGTTGCCAAGGAGGATGAATGGCAGATTCTGCAGCAGAACGGCTACACGTCGCCCTACTTCTTCGGCAGCCAGGCATTGCGCAAGACCAACTACACTACCATCGAACTGAAGCAGGTCTACCGCCAGGCAGACCCCACCTTCGTCAATCTGCTCAATCAGGTGCGCGACAACTGCATGACCCCTGAGTCACTGGCCACGCTCAACGCACGATTCCGCCCCAACTTCCGCCCCGCCGATGACGAGGGCTACATCACCCTGACGACGCATAACTTCCAGGCTGCCGACATCAATCGCATGAAGATGCTGCTGCTCCCCTCGCCCGCCATCAAGTACACGGCTCAGGTGAAAGGTGACTTCCCGGAAATCTCCTACCCCACCGAACAGGAGCTGGAGCTCAAGGTCGGTGCACAGGTGATGTTCTGCAAGAATGCGACTGACAAGAGCTACTACAACGGCAAGATAGGCCGCGTGGTGAAGTGCGACAACGAGCGTGTCTGGGTGGAGTGCGGACCGGACTCGATGGATCAGAGCCTCGGCATCGGGCGCGATGAGAAGAAGGTGCTCGAGGTCACAGCCCAGGAGTGGGTCAACACCAAGTATTCGACCAATCCCAAGACCGGCGAAATCGTCGAGGAGGAGGTAGGCAAGTTCACCCAGATACCTCTCAAGACCGCTTGGGCCATCACTATCCACAAGAGTCAGGGACTCACCTTCGACCGCGCCATCATCCAGGCGGACCGTGCCTTCTCGCCCGGTCAGGTCTATGTGGCGCTGTCGCGTTGCCGTTCGCTCGAAGGGCTGGTGCTCAACACGCCCATCCCGGCCGGCGTCATCTCGGTCGATCCGCAGGTGATGCAGTACAACCGCTTCATCGAACAGAACCAGCCTACAGCACAGCAGCTCATCCTGGACCGCCGTCAGTGCGTCGAGGAGGTGCTGTGCAGCATCTTCGACTTCGATCAGCTGACCCGTTGCTTCAACTACGTCAAGCGACTCAGCGAGGAGCACCTCTACAAACAATACCCCAACTACCTCGCGAAGCTCAAGATGATCGGTGCCGAAATCGAAGGACTGACCGAACAGCAGAAGCGACAGAGCCTCGTGCTGGTAGGCAAGTCGTTCCAGGCATTCATTCACCAGCACATGCCCACGACCGACAACTTCGACGACAACGACGTGCTGCAGGAACGTCTCAAGAAGGGCTTTGCCTGGTTCCTGAACCGCACCTGCGAACTGCTGCAGGACATCATCGAGGAGGGACTGCCAGAGATTGACAACAAGGCAGTCAAGGAACAGATGGACCGAGAGTTCGAACTGCTGCGCAACGACTACGACCTGAAGGTGCAGATCTTCACCAACTGCCTCGACGGCTTCAGCCTCGATGCCTACTGGGATGCCAAGGCAATGGCATCGATGAACGCTGACGACCCCACTACGACCAAGAAGAAGGCCCCCAAGGCAGCCAGACCAGCCAAGGAGAAGCAGCCTGACAAGATCACGGTGGCGGCAAGCGAAGACGTCAAGAATCCTGCCCTCTTCAGAGCGCTGCGCGAATGGCGAACCGAGAAGGCGGCGATGCTGAAGATTCCACCCTCCTACCTGATGCACAACGCCACCATCCTGGGCATCACCAATCACACGCCACACACGAGCAAGGAGTTCCTCGCCATCCCGGGCATCGGCAAGAAGATTCTCGCCGCTTACGGTCCCGAGTTGCTCGCCCTCGTAGAGCAATACGACAAGTAATTATCAATTATCAATCATGAATTATCAATTCTCAGTTTCGATCATGGCTGCAACCCTCACTCTGGCAGCCTCCTGCACCTCCCCCGAGAAGGAGGCAGCAGATGATGCCCCCATCATCGGCCGCACGACCATCAAGGCCGAGCACATGACACCCGAACTCCTGCAGGAACTCGGCAAGGTCAGCGAACCTCAAGTCTCGCCGGATGGCACCAAGGTGCTCTACGGCGTGGGCTACACCAGCGTCAAGCTCGACAAGTCCAACCGCGAACTCTTCGTCCTTGACCTGCAGAGCGGCGAGCCTACTCAGATCACCCACACCCCCAAGTCCGAGCAGAATGCCGTCTGGAGCCTCGACGGTCAGCACATCTATTTCCTTTCGAGCGAGAGTGGTTCGAGCCAGATGTGGAGCATGAATGCCGACGGCACAGGTCGCCAGCAGGTCTCCGACCTGGACCGCGACATCGAAGGCTTCCTCCTGAGCCCCGACCAGCAGCAGGTTTTGCTCATCATGCCCCTCGACATTCCCCGTATTGACTCCACCCTCTTCGAAGGTCTCGACAAGACGACGGGCCGCCTCTGGGACGACATGAACTATCGCCACTGGAACGACTTTGTCAACGATTGCCCCCATCCTTTCCTCGCCCACCTCGGACAGGACGGCAAGGGCGACAAGCAGAGCCTGCACGACATCATGGAGGGGGAGCCCTACGAGAGCCCCGTACGTCCATTCGGCGGTGTGGAGAGTTTCGCCTGGAATCCTCAAGGCACGCAGCTGGTCTACGTCTCGCGCAAGGAGACCGGCACCCGCTATGCCTTCTCGACCCGCACGTCGCTCTACCTCTATGACATTGTCTCGGGCAAGACTGTCGACCTGCATCCAGGTGACCACGGCTACGACAACAACCCTGCCTATTCGCCTGACGGCACCCGTCTGGCCTTCCTTGCCATGGCTCGCAACGGCTACGAGAGCGACAAGAATGCCCTCTGCTACATCGACGTGACCAACGTTCCTGCTGGCAATGATGGCGACTGGGCTGGTTTCACGCCTAATGCGCCTGTCGATCTCACTGCGTCGTACGACAATGACGTCAACGACTTCTGCTGGCAACCAGGAGGCAACGCCATCGCCTTCGGCAGCTACAATGGCGGCACGACGCCCGTCTTCGAGGTTTCGCTCGAGGGCCAGGTAGAACGCATCTCACCTGAGGACGACAATGACTACTCGGTATGCTGCTATGCCGGCGAACAGCTGCTCGTGACACGTCACAACTACCATTCGCCCAACGAGGTCTTCATCCTGGCTGCTGGCGAGGCCATGCAACTCACCCATGAGAATGATGACCTGCTGGCACAGCTGGGCGACATGGGCAAGGTCGAGAAGCGCTGGATGCGTTGCACCAATGGCGATTCGATGCTCGTCTGGATTGCCTATCCTGTCGGCTTCGATCCACAGAAGAAGACGCCTACGCTGCTCTTCTGCGAAGGTGGTCCCGAGTCGGCCGTCACCCAGTTCTGGTCCACCCGCTGGAACATCGCCATCATGCAGGCCCATGGCTACTGCATCGTCCTGCCCAACCGCCACGGCGTACCCGGCTTCGGCCAGGCCTACAAGGAGCAGATTGCAGGCGACTTCAATGGCCAGTGCATGCAGGACTACTTCACTGCCATCGACAACGTAGCCAAGGAGCCCTGGTGCGACCAGGACCGCCTCGGTGCCGTAGGCGCCTCGTTCGGCGGCTATTCGGTCTACTGGCTGGCTGGCCATCACCAGAAGCGCTTCAAGTGCTTCATCGCTCACTGCGGCATCTTCAACTGCGAGTCGATGTACGGCGAGACCGAGGAGATGTGGTTTGCCGACTGGGACTACGGTGGATCGTTCGTCGGTCAGGACCTGCCTGCCGAGGGTCTCTGCCACACGCCCAAGCGCGGCACAGGCATCAACGGCTGTTACACCGATTCGCCCCACAAGTCCATCATGAAGTGGGACACCCCCATCCTCGTGATCCACAACGAGCACGACTACCGCATCCCTGTCACCCAGGGCATGCAGGCCTTCAACCTGGCCCGTATGCGCGGCATCGATGCGCAGTTCCTCTACTTCCCCGACGAATGCCACTGGGTGCTCCATCCACAGAACGCCGTCCTCTGGCAGCGCGTCTATTTCAACTGGCTTGACAAGTATCTGAAATGATCGTAATCGATACCAGAAAATTACTGCATATCCTTGACCATACACCATCGACCCACAACATCATGCTTGTGGGTCGTCATGGTATTGGCAAGTCGGAGATTCTGACCGAGTACTATCAGCAGCGCGGTCTCCGTGTCGTGCCGCTATTCCTCGGTCAGATGTCCGACCCCGGCGACCTCATCGGCCTGCCATGCACGGTGGTGCACGATGCACAATGCACGATGCACGATGAGCCTCAGTCTCGCACTGCCTTCACACCGCCCTACTGGTTTCCCACCGACGGGAAGCCCATCGTCCTCTTCCTCGATGAACTCAACCGAGCCCGTCCCGAGATACTTCAGACGGTGATGGACCTGGCGCTCAATCGTCGGTTGGCAGGTCACGAACTGCCCCAGGGCAGCCGCATCATCTCGGCAGTCAATGAGGGCGACGAGTACCAGCTCACGCATCTGGACCCCGCTCTCGTCTCTCGCTTCAATGTCTATCAGTTCTGTCCAACGGCTCAGGAATGGCTGCTGTGGGCCAGTCAGCAGCAAATCGACCAGCGCGTCATCGACTTCATCGCTTCCGATGCCACACTGCTCGATGGTACTCCCGAACTGCGCGAAGGCGAGGACACCGGACTTGAGAAGTACCCCGACCGCCGAGCCTGGCGCCGCGTCAGCGACGTCCTGCAATTCGCTGCGTCCGGTCTTCACTCTGACCTTACCGAAGACGATCTCGACCTCATCGCAGGCATCGTCGGTGCTCAAGCTGCCAGCCGCTTCTACGCTTTCTGTCAAGGCCGTCAGATGCTGACGGGCAGCCAGGTGCTCAACGACTGCGCTGCCTGTGAGTCACGCCTGCGCTCCTACCGGCTGCACCAGTTGGCTATCGTCAACGAGAGCATCTTCCGCCAATTCGAAATCGAGGGCTTTGCCACAATGGCTGAGGTGACAGACGAACTGCGTCTGGCGCAGATCGAACGCTATTCCTCCAATCTCAAGGCTTACTATGCCCTGCTCGAACAGATGGAGCAACGCGAAGCGATTGCGCACCTTGCCAACCTCTTCCAGAGCGGCAGCTATCAGGGTGCCATTCTCTTCATCACCACCTATTGCCCCGAACTATACATGAAGATGATGGACTTCATCGCCCAACTCTGACCCATCATGCTCGACGTCCTCCAGCAACTCAGCGACAACTGGTTCCTCTCGGAGCCTGCCTTCTTCGCACTCTACTGCCAGCAACAACTGCAGGAGAATGCGGGGATGGAGTGTCCTGTGCGTTGCGGTCAGGGCAGGATCGAATACAATCCGCTCCTGCTGAAGCATAAGAACTATGCCGAGGTGGAGCAACTGATGCGCATCGAGCTGATCCGCCTCTTCCTCAAGCATCCCTACGAGCGACAGCCCGAAGGCTGTTCGCGCGAAGCGATGTCCATCGGATCGAACATCACCATTGCCGACGGTTACTGCCTGCTCCACAAGGAGAAGCTGCCACTGCACGACCCCACTTTCTATCACCTGCCATTAGGTCAGTATTATGAGTGGTATGCCAAGGCTATACAAGAGACCCTCTCTGATTCCGCTTCACTCTCTGATTCCCGCTCCAAGGAAGGACGTCCTCAAGATACGGACGGCGGTATGGGACCTCGGCAGAATGCCAATAACACGAACCGTCCGAATGACGATTCCCAGACTTCCGATGCTGACAATCCCCCTCCCGATGCAGGCAAGCAGGAGAAGACCGACCTCTCCGGCCTCTGGCGCGAGGATTCGCTGGAACGACAGAAGATCAATGAGCTGATAGACCGCACCACCGACTGGGGGACGCTCCCCGCCGATATCGTGGAGCGCATCAAAGCGAGTACTCAGGCCCGCATCCAGAACCGGTTGATCTGGCAGGGATTCCATAGCGCCATTCTGAGCAGTCAGCGTCATCTGACCCGCATGCGTCCCAATCGTCGCACTGGCTTCCTGCAGATGGGTTCCACGCGTCAGTTCGACACACGTCTGCTGGTGGCAATTGACGTCAGTGGCAGTATCACCAATGAGGCGCTTGCCGATTTCTATTCGAGCGTCAACCGGCTGTTCCGATATGGAGTCATTCAGATTGACGTATGTCAGTTTGACGCAGCACTGGGCCCCATCACCCCTATGAAGCGTGCCCGACAGGAGGTCACGGTCCAGGGACGAGGCGGCACGAACTATCAACCGCTCTTCGACTATCTCCTCTCCCACCCTTCGGTGTATGACGGCCTGCTCATCCTTACCGATGGACAGGCTCCACCACCTCAGTTGACCGCTCCTCAGAACTCCAAACTCCCTCCCATCCTTTGGGTCTGTCAGGACCGAGCCTCCTATGAGGCAAGCCATGACTGGATGCAGCAGTCAGGTCGATGCTGTCATCTATAGCACTGCTGCCCTAAACCGCGCCTTAGGCGCATCATCCGCGGCTCTGCCGCCTTAACCGCGCCTCGGGCGCATCTCTCCCATGGATAAAGACCAAGCCAAACAAAGCAGCCTCATGAAGATGGAGGCGATGGCACTCTTCGCAGGAGTGCGTGCTCATGCCGCCTCTGAGCGATGGTGGTACTTCCGCGAGATGCGACGTCTGGGTCGTCCCGTAAGGCTCGAACAGAGTATGTCTCCCTATCGTGCCTCGCTCTACTGGAATTACATCTTCCAAGGCATCGACTGTCAGGCCTATCTCGAGCGTGAAGCACTGATGGGCCGTCCGGGCGAGGATATGTGGAAACTGTCGTTCAGCGCCATCGAAGGCAAGGTCCATGCCTTGACACTGCAGGACCATCTGAAGCCGCTGCAGCAGGAGGGCTACTACATTCCCAATGGCAATGAGAACCTGGAGCGCCAGATGAACTTCAGCCTCGGACTCTACGGTGCCTGCCTGATGCACGTCGACGTGCATTTTCCCTCACAGCAACCGCCCCTCCCCTGCCTTGTCCGCATCATGGACCTGCTGGAGACGGACAATGCGCTGTACCCCACGCCCCTCGAACAGATTCTCCATGACCTGGACGAACACCGGGCCTCCCTCCTCGCACAGGACGAGGACGAAGACCCGGACATCATCATGGGCGACTGGCAGACGTGGAAGTGAGACCTATCGTTCCCCTCGCGTCCAGTAATCGTACGCTGCAAGGGCTTGCCCCTCGAGCATGGCGCCTCCACTCATAGTGTGGGCGCCTTTTTCTTTGGACTTGGCTAGGAAGAGCGTCTCGGCAGGATTGTAGATGAGGTCGTAGCAGACATGCTCTGGAGTAAGCAGTTCGTAAGGGATGGCAGGGCACTCATCTACGTGGGGGAACATGCCGACAGGCGAGCAGTTGACAATGACGCGATGCTGAGCCATCACCTCAGGAGTAAGTTCGTTGTAGGTGAGACGTCCGGGAGCTGACGTACGAGAGACGTAGGTGGACTCGATGCCGAAGTCCTCCATTGCCACACGGACCGCCTTCGAGGCACCGCCCGTACCGAGGATCAGAGCCCTTTGAGGTTCTGATGATGCACAGTTCACAATGCACGCTTGCTCGAGCAGGGGACGGATGCTGTCACGAAATCCGATGATGTCGGTATTGTAGCCCTTGAGCCAAAGGCCGGGAATCTTCGACTGAGCAGGAGCCATTGCATCCTGACATCTGCCGATACAGATGGTATTGACCGCACCGATACGTTCGGCCACAGGGTCGAGTTCGTCGAGGAACTGCATCACCTGCTGCTTGTAGGGGATGGTGACGTTGAGTCCGCAAAGCGTCGGCTCGCTCTTCAGCACCTCGGGCAACAGTTGGATATCGTCCAGATCGAAGTTGACATACTCCGCATCAATGCCCAAACGGGCGAAGCGATCATTGTGGAATTTCCTTGAAAAGGAATGGCCCAGCGGATGGCCCAGAAGGCCGTACTTTCGTGTCATATTTTGCTTTATTTTGAATACTATATTGATAGAAATGGCTAAAAAATTGAAAAGTTGGTGCAAAAATAAGGCTTTTTTGCATAACTTACAAATTTTTTTTGTAAATTTGCACCCAAAATATGATTTTTTATAGACTATGCGCCTACATTTACGCCTTCTATTGACATTTCTGATGCTCGTCCTGGCTCTTCCGAACCAGTTGCTGGCAAAGGGCAACTTTGTCGTCATCATTGACCCAGGTCATGGCGGTGGCGACACGGGCACGCCTCACCGCAAATGCAAGCAGGACGAGAAGACCATTGCACTCAATGTGGCACTGCGTCTGGGCAAATTGATTGAGCAGAATTACAGCGACGTCAAGGTGGTCTACACCCGCAAGACTGACAAATATCCTACCCTGCCCGATCGCACCGAAATAGCCAAGAAGAACAAGGGCAACCTCTTCATCTCGATTCACGTCAACGCCTGCCCCAACAGCCAGGCACGCGGTTTCGAGACCTACATCTTCGGGACCGACGGCTCGAGCAACGGCATCAAGCGTCTCGACGAGCAACTCGTGGAGGAACGCGAGAACCTCGACTTCATCAGCGGCAAGCAGATCAACTTCGATACCGACGTCGACATCGAAACCAAAATCTTCTGCCAGGCCATGCGCGAGAAGCACAGCAAGCAGAGCAAGGAGGTCGCGGGCTACGTCCAGAATGCGCTGATCAGCGCCCTTCGCAAGACCAGTTACGGCAGCAGCGTCAGCAACCGAGGTGTCAGAGGCAAGAACCTCTTCGTGCTCTGTTACTCGCCCATGCCCGCCATCCTGGTCGAACTGGGTTACATGAGCAATCTGGCAGAGGAACGCTTCATCAACACGGACGAGGCCCAGAGTTGCTTTGCCCAAGCCATCTACACCGGCTTTACGAAGTTCAAGCGGGACTGGGACAAGCGTCAGCTCAGCAATGCCGACCGCACCGAACAAGAAGTGGCTGAACCCGAAGCTGCTACACCTGCTCCTACTGAATCACACAACGAACCCAAGACAGAGGCCTCCAAGCAACCCGCAACCACGGGCAGCGTCTCATGGCGCGTGCAATTCCTGTCGAGCGACAAGTTGCTCAAGGAAGGCAGCCGTGAATTCAAAGGACTGACCGGCGTGCAGCATTACCGTGACGGTAAGGTCTACCGCTACACCTACGGCAGTGCACCCACCAGCAAGGCACTGAATGCCGACCTGAAGAAGGTGCAGAAACTCTTCCCCGACGCCTTCCCCGTCAAGTTCGACGGCAATGGCAACAGAATAAAGAATTAACCCTACAGCAAATTTATGAAAATAAGCAGCGAATTCAAGATCGGCTTCTGGGCCATCGTCACCCTGGTCACCCTCTATCTGGGCATCAACTTCCTGAAAGGCAAGCAGACCTTCCGTCAGGGTCAGTTCTTCTATCTGGTCTGCGACAAGGTCGATGGCCTTGCGATATCCAGCCATGTCAAGCTCCATGGCCTCAAAGTGGGCATGGTACGCTCCCTGGACTATGACGAAAAGACCGACCACGTGGTGGTGACGCTCAACGTCTACGACAAGTCTCTACGCATCCCCAAGGACAGCCGCGTCTCCATCCAGACCGAACTGCTCGGCACCGCCAACGTCATCCTCGAGATGGGCGACAGCACCGCTTACTACCAGAACTGGGACACCATCTATGCCCCGGCTGCCGCTCCTGGCCTGATGGAAAAGGCTGACCCCATCATCACCTCTGTCGAGGCGCTGATGCCCAAGGTGGATACCCTGATCACGGGCATCAACGTTCTGGTCAACGAGAGCAAACTGCATGAGAGCCTGCTCGACATCAACACCCTGACCACGCACCTCAACACGACCGTTAACGAGCTGAACCGCCTCCTGCACAAGGATGTGCCCGCCGTAATGAGCAATGTGAAGGATGCCACCGCCAACCTCGACACCCTCTCCGTCCAGCTCAAGGAGGCAGAAGTGCAGCAGATCATTGCCAATGCCAACCGCACGCTCTCCGAGGCAAACGAGATGCTGCAGAAGATGCAGTCGCCAGACTCGAGCGTAGGCAAACTGCTCAACACGACCGAACTCCATGACCAACTCAGTCAGACCGTAGCCGACATCGACTCGCTGATCAACGACATCAAGGAGAACCCCAAGCGTTATATTCACATCAAGGTGTTTTGATAATTGACATTTGACAATTGACAAGAGTTGATAATTGACATTTGACAATTGACAAGAGTTGATAATTGACATTTGAGAAGAATTGATAATTGACATATTAGAATCCACGATATGAAAATTGCCATCATCGGCGCCGGCAACATGGGAGGCGCCATTGCCAACGGCCTTGCTACTGACAGCATCGCTTCGTCCAGCCAGATCGTCGTCACCGCACGCACCCAGGCGACACTGGATCGCATCCAGGCCGCCATCCCCTCCGTCACCACCATGCTCGACAATCGCCTCGCTACCGAGGGAGCCTCCATCGTGATGCTCTGCGTCAAGCCTTGGCTCGTGCAGGGGGTGCTCGAGGAGATCTTCCCCTCCATCAATGCCATGCGTCAGGAGGGACGTGCCCCGCTCATCATCAGTGTGGCTGCAGGCATCACTTTCGACCAGTTGGCTCAGATGCTGGGCGAGACGCCCGAGACCTGCGACTACCCCATGGCTCGCGTCATCCCCAATACCGCCATCAGCATCCGTCAGAGTCCCACACTTATCTGCTTCAATGCTGCCATGCCCGAAGCTCAGCGCACGTTCGTCAAGGCGATGTTCGATGACCTGGGTTCCGCCATCGTCATTGACGAAGACCACATGGCTGCCGGCACCGCCATCACCTCCTGCGGCATCGCCTACGCCCTCGAGTACATCAAGGCTGCCATCCAGGGAGCCATCGAACTGGGCTTCTACCCCCAGGTAGCCCGTCAGATGATCGACCAGACCGTCCAGGGCGCCGTGGCCCTCCTGGAGCACAACGGCACGATGCCCGACCAGGAGATCTACAAGGTCTGCACCCCTGGCGGCATCACCATCAAGGGTCTCAACGAAATGACCCGCGAGGGCTTCGACCACGCCGTCATCGCCGGCCTCAAGAAAGCGGCAGGGAAGTAAGACATTTAACACATCCGACAATAACGAATCATTCCCCGCACAACAAGTCCATCATCTCTCCCCTCCCTAGCGGAGCGGTAAGGGAGGGGCTGGGGAAGGGTCTTTTTTATGCTCAACTACATCTGGCTATCCTTCTTCGTCATCGCCTTTGTGATGGCCATCGTGACCTCCACCGTGGGTGGGGATCCTGAAGTGTGGTCCAGGCTGATGAACGTGACCTTCACCTCGTCGGCCAAGGCGTTCGAGATCTGCCTGGGACTGACAGGTGTGCTGAGTTTCTGGCTCGGTCTGATGAAGATAGGCGAAAAGGGAGGCATCATCGCCGCCTTCTCGCGCCTGATCAATCCACTCTTCAGCCGCATCTTCCCCGGCATTCCCGCTGGTCATCCTGCCCAAGGCAGCATCCTGATGAACGTCTCCGCCAATATGCTGGGCCTCGACAATGCCGCTACTCCCATGGGACTCAAGGCGATGAAGGAATTGCAGGAACTCAATCCCAGGAAGGACACTGCATCGGATGCCATGATCATGTTCCTGGTGCTCAACACCTCGGGCGTCACCATCATTCCGATTTCGATCATGATGTACCGCGCTCAGTTCGGCGCCGCCAATCCATCCGACATCTTCCTGCCGCTCCTGCTCGCCACTGCCTGCTCGTCATTCGGCGGTCTGCTCCTTTGCTGCCTCAAGCAACGCATCCGCTTGCTCGACCCCGTCATCCTGGGCACCTTTGTAGGTGCAGCTTGTTGCATTGGCGGTATCGGCTGGTTCTTTTCGTCATTGAGTCAGGAGCAACTGACGCTCTACAGCGGTGTCTTCTCGAACGTGCTGCTCTTCTCGACCATCCTGATGTTCCTGCTCGTAGGGGTCTGGCGGAAAGTACCCCTCTTCGAGACCTTCGTCGACGGTGCCAAGGAGGGTTTCCAGACCGTGGTGACCATCATCCCCTTCCAGATAGCGCTCTTCGTCGGCATCAGCCTCTTCCGCGAGTGCGGAGCCCTGGGCTACATCACCGATGCCTTCGGCTGGCTGTTTGGTCATCTGGGACTCAACACCGACTTTGTCCCCGCCCTCCCCTGCGCCCTGCTCAAGCCGCTCAACGGAGCGGGTGCCCGCGCCATGATGCTCGATGTCTTCCAGACCTATGGCGTCGACTCGTTCGTGGGTCATGTGGTTTCGACCATTCAAGGTTCGACCGACACCACCATGTACATCCTCGCCGTCTATTTCGGTTCGGTCGGAGTCAAGCGATTCCGTTACGCTGCAGGCTACGGCCTCATGGCGGACCTCATCGGCATCACTGCCGCCATCATCGTCAATTACATATTCTTCTTTTAATATATGAACAAGCTACTACACAAGATCCTCGTCACGGTGCTCCTCTCTTCGCTCACCTTGGGACAACTGTCGGCACAGTCGTCGCTCGGACTGAGCATGACCGACCAGAAGATCCTCGAATACATCACCCAGGCATCCGAAGAGGGCAAGTCGCAGCTCGAAATTGCCAAGCAGCTCAAGGCATGGGGCGTCACTACCGAACAATTGCGCCGCGTGCGTGCCAAGTACCAGAGCGGTGACCAGCAACTGGGTTCCCAGAAGGAGGTCGCCACCTCGAGTCAAGCGGGCAATGCCGCCCTGCGTGAGTCGAACGGCGAAGTGACCAGTGTAAGCGAGAATGCCCAGTCCACCATCGAGGACGTGCTCAACATCGAGCCTGATGAAACCGACTCACTCAATCAGGTCAACAAGGACGAGGTCTTCGGCCGCAATATATTCAACAACAGCCAGCTCTCCTTTGAGCCCAACATGAACATTGCGGCTCCGCGCAACTACATCCTCGGACCCGGCGACGAGGTGGTAATCGACATCTTCGGTGCCACACAGGTCTCCATCCACCAGTTTGTCAACGCTGACGGCGTCATCGTCATTGACCAATATGGACCCCTCAGCGTAGGTGGCTTCACGCTTGCCGAGGCCGACAACCTGATCCGTCAGGAAGTCGGTGCCATGTACGAGAGCTCCACTGTCCGTGTCTCGGTGGGACAGACGCGCACCGTACTCATCAATGTGATGGGCGAGGTCAAGGTGCCTGGTACTTATCATCTTTCGGCATTCTCGACCGTCTTCCACGCCCTCTATGCCGCCAGCGGCATCAACGACCTGGGCACCTTGCGCAACATCAAGGTCTATCGCAAGGGTCGTGAAGTGGCTACGGTCGACGTCTATGACTACATCCTCAACGGTACGCTCACCGGCGACATCCGCCTACAGGACGACGACGTCATCATCGTGGGTCCCTACGAGAGTATCGTCACCGCCGAGGGCTGCGTGAAGCGCCCCATGAAGTACGAGATGAAGCACGGCGAGACGGTCAAGCAATTGCTGAAGTATGCCGGCAGTTTTGCCGCCAATGCCTACACCGACGCCGTACGTGTGATGCGCTCCAACGGCAAGCGAAGCACCGCCTACAACGTCACCGCCCACGAGTCGGGAGCCTTCCTGCTCGAAGATGGTGACGTACTCACCGTCGACAAGCACCAGGACCGCTTCGAGAACATCGTCGAGGTGCGTGGTGCCGCCTTCCGTCCCGGCATCTACCATATCGGAGGTTCGGTCAACACGATTCGCCAGGTCATCGAGGCAGCTGATGGTCTGACCGAGACTGCCGTCGGACATCATGCACTGATGTACCGCATGAATCAGGATCGCACCCACACGCTCGTACCCGTGGACATCGACGGTATCCTCGCCGGTCGGGTGACGGACATGCCGCTCGAGAGTGAGGACATCCTCTACATCCCCAGCAACGAAGAGGCGCTCCAGAAGCGCACCATCGAGGTGCAGGGCGAGGTGTTCAATCCCGGCACCTACGAATATGCCGACAACGAGACCATCGAGGACCTCGTCCTGCAGGCTGGCGGCCTGCTGGAATCTGCCTCGACCGTCCGCGTCGACGTGGCACGCCAGATTCATGACGAGAAGGCGACAGCCGACAGCGCCAACCAGCGTGCCGAGTTCTACACCTTCGAGCTTCAGGACGGCCTGGTCATCGACCGCAATGCCACCTTCCACCTCCAGCCCTACGACCAGGTCTACATCCGCCGCAGTCCCTCCTACTACGACCAGCAGAACGTCGAGGTGCAGGGTCAGGTGATGTACGCTGGTCTCTATGCCTTGACCAAGCAGAACGAACGTCTCAGCGACCTCATCCAGAAGGCGGGGGGACTAAAGCAATACGCCTATGCCAAGGGAGCCAGCCTGCAGCGTCGCCTCACCTCCGACGAGCAGTACCAGCTGCAACTCCAGATAGCGGATGCCCAGGCCGAGCGTGACACGCTCACCATGCAGCGCCTCCAGCAGCGCCTCCAGATGACCTACAACGTCGGCATCGACCTCGAGAAGGCGATGGAGAAGCCCGGCTCGCACGAGGACCTGGTGCTCCGTCAAGGCGACGTCCTCCTCATCCCTCAGTACGACAATACGGTCAAGGTGTCGGGCGAGGTCTTCTTCCCCAACACCATCACCTACACCGAGGGCAAGTCGGCCAGTTACTACATCGACCAGGCAGGCGGCTACTCCGAGCAGGCACGCAAGCGCAAGGGCTACATCATCTACAAGAACGGTCAGGTCAGCCGCATCAGCAAGGGCGCCAAGGTGGAGCCCGGTTGCGAGATTGTCATCCCCACGCGCGTTGAGCACGACTACACGAGCAAGGCCAGCACCTACATCGCCCTGGCTTCCTCACTCGCCACCATCACCGCTTTGATCATCAACATCGTCAAGTAAGCCACTCTTCCACTATGCAGAAGTTCGATTTTGTCCGCGCACTCCATCGTCTGGTCGAGCAGCGCCGTCTGATCATCATCATCACTGGTCTGATGGCTGTGCTGGGCGTCATCGTGGCGCTCAACAGTCCCAAGGTCTATTCTTCGACCGTCGTCCTGGCTCCTGAGATCAGCAACACCAACCGCATGTCCGAGTCGCTCGGCTCTCTCACCGCCATGATTGGTATTGATCTGAATAGCATGAGCAACAACAATGTCGATGCCATCTTCCCTGAGATTTATCCCAAGGTCGTCACGTCACCCGACTTTGTGGTCGAGCTTTGGTCGTGCCCTGTCACCCTCCAGGATGGCACCGTCAAGAGCTACTTCGACCACTTCACACACGATGGCTTCACGCCCATCTGGGGATATCCCGGCAAGTGGCTCAGCTCCTTGTCGAAGGACAAAGATGAGATTGAGGAGGACTATGCGCCCAGCGATTCACTGCCCAATCCCCGCTACTTCGACCGCCGTCATGAGGCCATCGTCGGACGGATGGCCAGCAATATCATGTGCGACGTCTCACGCGACAACGGTCTCATCACCATCACCGTGGTCGACGAGGATCCCTCTGTGGCTTGCGCCATCGCCGACAGCGTACAGCGCAAGCTCCAGTCCTACATCACCCACTACCGCACGCAGAAGGCGCGCAACGACTACGAGTATGCCCTCCGCCTGGTCAACGAGGCACGCCAGGAGTATCTGGATGCCCAGTTGGCTGCTGCCAACTTTGCCGATGCCAACATCTCTGTCTTCAAGCAGAAGGTCATCATTGAGCGCGACATTCTGCAGAACGAGTTCCAGCTGAAGTACAACACCTACAACGCCCTCTCGCAGCAGCTCCAGAATGCCAAGGCGCTGATCCAAGCGGCCACTCCTGTCTACACCATCATCCGCAATGCTGCCGTGCCCAACTTTGCCTCCAGTACGCCCCGTTCGCTGCAAGTAATCCTGTATATGCTGGTCGGCTTCGTTGCCGCCTGTGTCTGGGTGCTCTTCGGCAAGGACTACCTGCATCTGCTGGTGGCACAATATAGGAATATTGAGAATTCATAATTCACAATTCACAATTCATAATTCACAATTCATAATTCATAATTCACAATTCATAATTGTTGGCTAATCCACCGGAATTATAAATTCATAATTCACGAATGTCAGCGCGAAGCTAATTATGAATTATGAATTATCAATTATGAATTTTAAAAAAAGCGAACGCAGTGAGCTACTCCATCCCCTACCTCCTCCTCCTGCTCGTTCTGGCGCTGCTGGCACTCTCCAATCCGCGTCTGAACGAGTCGCTGCGTGAGCGTATGTGGATGCCTTGTGGCTTCGTGCTCCTTCTCTTCTTCGGCCTGCGCGGCTATGTGGGCGACGACTGGACGGGTTATCACGTAGTCTACCAGTTCGTCCAGACCAGCGACTTCCATCTCAACGTCTTCAGTCACCACACCTTCCGCTATGAGCCGGGCTTCGCGCTCTTGGCCTACGTCTGCCGCATGGTGGCGGGCGGTCAGGGCTATCTCTTCTTCCAAGGCGTGGTCACGCTGATTCAGCTCATCCTGCTCTTCCGCTTCCTGCGCCGCTATTCGGACAACCTCCCCTTCTCGCTCATCGTCTTCATCGCCATGAGTGGACTGGTGATGCTCATCAACACGATGCGCAACACCATCGCCATTCTGCTCTTCCTCAACGGCATCCACTACATCACCGAGCGTCGCCCCTGGCCCTATTTCGGCTGGTGCCTCGCCGCGCTGATGTTCCACATGAGCTCCATCCTCTTCTTCCCGCTCTATTTCTTCTTCCATCGTCCGATCAACCGCTGGGTGTTCCTGCTGGTCTTCCTTGTCGGCAATGCCATCGTGCTCTTCAAGGTCCCGGTCATCTCGATGGGTGTGGGTGTAGTGGCAGACATGATTGGCGGCAAGATGTCGACCATGGTCAAAGCCTACCTTGAGGATCAGCACATGGCGGCCCTGAGCTTCCAGATCTCCATCGGTTCGCTCGAACGACTCGGCACCGGCCTCATCATCTTCCTCTTCTGGGACCGTCTCCTTGCCATTCGCCGGGAGAATGCGATGTTCATCAACGCGATGCTCCTCTTCTTCACGTTCTACTTCTTCTTCAGTGAGGTGCGCGAGGTAGGCAAGCGTCTCTCCGAACTCTTTGTCTTCGGCTACTGGATTCTCTGGCCCGACCTGCTGCAATGCTTCCAGCGCCGTATCGTCCGACTGGCTTTTGCCGCCTTCCTCTGCGTCTATTGCGCACTCAAGGTGGTCGGCACCATCGGTTACCCCAACACCAAGTACGAGAACGTCCTCACCGGATTCACCCATTACCAGCAGCGCCTCCATGAGCACAAGGAGGATGCTGCCGTTGTCACCAAAGCCCAGCAGGGCCAATAATCTCACCCGACGCCCATGTCCATCAAGTCCTACCTCCTCCGCCATGGTTTCCCTGCCGAACGTCTGCTCGGCCTTGGCACCATCAAGGGCCATTTCTTCGACATCAACTGGCCGAAGACGCTCTGGTTCTGCTTCAAGGCGCTCCCCTTCCGGCAGGCTATCCGCGTCCCCATCCTCCTCTCATGGAATGTCAAGGTGCGTCAGGTAGGCACCATCCGCATCCTGCATCCCGTCACCCCTGGCATGATCTCCATCGGCGTCATCAAGATCGATCCCTGGGAGACCAACGCCGACCAGATCATCTTCACCAACCAGGGCACCATCACCTTCGGCGGTCGCACCAAGATCCATCCCGGTGTGCGTCTGGCTGTACTGCCCGGAGCCAGTCTGACGCTGGGCGAACGTGTGCTCTTCGGCTGCAAGAACCGCATCATCTGCTCCCGCAGCATCACCATCGGCCACGACTTCCGTTTCTCATGGGAGGGTCAGATGTTCGACACCGACTTCCACTTCCTCACCAATCTCAACACCGGCCACGTCAGTCAGCGTCAGCGTCCCATCGTGATTGGCGACAACGTCTTCGTCGGCAATCGCTGCACCCTCGGCAAGGGCACCGTCCTGCCCAATGGGACGGTGGTTTCCTGCTGCTCGAAGGTGTCAGGCGACCACACGGCCGAGGGCGAAAATCTGCTCATTGCCGGCAATCCCGCCAAGGTCATCGGCCATGGCTATTCGATGGGCAACAGCTGGTATCCCGAAAGCGAGGCATTACTCGCCGAAAAACTTGACCCGAAATGAAGCATCTCATCCATCTCATTGCCTTCCTGTTCATTGCCTCCATGCTCGTGCCGCAAGTCCGGGCGCAGGAATTCCACTTCGACAAGCAGTTGATCCGCTGCGGCTATGACTCCGCCACCGTCCACGACTGGTCGGATTCGTCGCGCATCAAGCTCTCCGAACCCACATTGGCCTACGTTAATCTGGTGGATAATTCGCACTTCCCGACGACCAGGACCTCCCGTCATCACGACTGGCTGGAGTTCTACGATGGCGAGGGCAACTATTTCCGCAAGCGTGTCACCATCAAATTGCAGGGTCGAAGCTCAATCTATTACCCCAAGCAGAACCTATCGCTCGACTTCTATGACGAGGAGTGGGATGGCGAGGTGCAGCCTGACATCTCTTTTGGCAATTGGGTCAAACAGGACGGCTTCCACCTCAAGGCGTTCTACACCGACTGGTTCCGTGGCATTTCGATTGTCAACTACAAGCTCTACCGCGATATCGAGAAGACTCTGCCCAAGGCTCAGAACCGCTACTGGAAGCGCTTTGGCATCACCGACGGCAACGATGCCCGATGCTACCCTGACGGCTTCCCCGTGATCCTCTATTTCAACGGCGACTTCTACGGCATCTACACCCTCTCGCTCAAGAAGCACCGCCGCAACATGGCGATGGAGAAGCAGAATCCGCTGCACATCCACCTCGATGGCGAACTCTCCACCAACTCCGTCTTCACCCGCAATGTCGACTGGACCCTCTTCGAAATACGCAATCCCAAGGATATACTCACGGATGCCCTCACCGGCGAGCCTTATGACAATGACAATCCCTCCGAACCTGCAGCATGCGAAACCAAGGACAGCATCCTCAGCCTCGCCTCTTCGCAACACAACTTCTGGGAGGTCGTAGCCAGGATCGACAGCACGCAGATGCGCGAGCTGATAGCCGACCGCTTCGACTTGCAGGGGGTCATCGACTACATCCTCTATTCGTCGGTCAACAACAATCTGGACGGCTTCTACTACAATTGGCAATGGTTCACCTACGACGGTCACCGCTGGTGCGTGGCGCCTTACGACATGGATTGCACCTATGGAGCTTACGCCCATGGAGGAGTGATCACTCCCCCCTTTATCAACCTGCAACTCTCCGGTCTCAGCGGACACGGCGTGCGATGGGTGTGGGCCTATTATCAAGACGAGCTGCGCGCCCGCTATGCCGAACTGCGCCAAAGTGACGTCTTCAGCGCCAGCCATATCTCGCAGCTGGCGAGTGACTGGCTCGACCGCATTGGCCAGGACTTCTTCGACATGGAGTGGTCGCGTTGGCCCAACAGTCCTTGCATCGGCACCACCGTATGCAACGAAGGCTGGCGGCAGATCGACGACTGGACAGGCTACTCCTCCCTCCCCAAGTGGAACGACACCGTCACCTACCAGCCTGGCGACCGCTGCCGCCTCAACGAAGCCATCTGGGAGGCCACCAGTGTCACCACGGGCGTCAGGCCCTATGTCGCGCTACGTCATCAGGACAGCCTGGAGCGACTGACCGACTGGGTCGACGAACGCATCCGGCTCCTCGACGAGATGTTCGGCTACGACCCGTCCCAAGAGGAGTCCATCGAACCTCTTCAGGCCGACGACTCTTTGTCGGACTGCAGTCGAGCTCTCCATTACGATGCCTACGGACGTCGCATCCCGGCCGATGCTCCCGGTCTACATCTGATGCGGGACCGCAAACTATTCGTCAAGTAATTACCACACAGCATGTCCAACTCCACCCTACTGGCACACAACACGCTCTGGAATGCCCTCGAACGCTTCTCGACGATGGGCATCCAACTCGTGTGCACGTTCGTGTTGGCGCGCTTCCTCACGCCCTCCGACTTCGGACTGGTGGGCATGCTCGTAGTCTTCACGCTCATTGGCAATACCCTCACCGAGTCGGGCTTCTCGCAGGCGCTCATCCGCGAACGGGACATTCCGCATTCGACGCTGAGCACCGTCTTCTGGACCAATGTCGTGCTGTCGCTCCTCATCTACCTCCTGCTCTATGCAGCGGCCCCGCTGATAGCCGGCTTCTATGCCGAACCCCAACTTACTGACGTGAGTCGCGTCACGTTCCTGGTCATCCCGTTGGGAGCGCTGAGCCTTATACATTATACTATATGTACGCGCGCGATGCAGTTCCGCCGCATGTGCCTCATCTCGCTCTCTGCCTCCTTCGTCAGTTGTGTGGTGGCGGTCTATTGGGCGTGGCAGACCCATTCGGTCTGGGCACTCGTCATCCAGAATGTCGCTGCCTATGCACTTCGCGCCATCGGCTATTGGGTCTCTGACCGATGGCTCCCCTCGCTGCAGTTCTCGTGGAACGAACTGCGTCGGCTCTTCCGCTTCTCGCGCAATCTGCTCATCACTGGCATCATCGGCAATCTCTTCAACAATATCTACACCCTCCTCATCGGCCGTTTCTATGGTGCCACCGAGGCTGGCTACTTCGTTCAGGCCGACCGCATCCGCATGGTCGCCTCCACCAGTTCCACGCAGGTCATCCAGAGCGTCTCTTACCCGATCCTGTCCCGATTGAACAATGGTCAAGGCTTCGACAATGACACACAGTCGCCAACCGACGTCGACCCATCGCCTGCCGACACGGACCGACTGCTTCTCTCCGCCTACCGCCGCATCATCCTCATCACCCTCCTCCTGGTCGGCTTCTTCATGGCGCTGCTGATGAGCGTCAGCGAGGACCTGATGGAGCTGCTCATGGGCAGTTACGAATGGCGCATCTCGGGTCGTTACTTGATGGCGCTGGGCGTGGCTGGCATCCTCTTCCCGCTCCATGCCGTCAACCAGAACATCCTCCTCGTCAAGGGACTCGGCAGCACCGTGCTCTGGATCGAAGTGGCGCGTCGCTCGCTGATGGTGCTGCTCCTCATCGTCGCTGTCCAGTTCAGCGTCGAGGTCTTCGTCTGGAGCTACGCCCTCTACTCGTTCCTGCTCATCTTCCTCAACCTCTGGGTCTGCGGCCGCCCCATCGGCTACGGTCTCCGCGCCCAGCTCTGCGACATCCGCCCCATCCTCACCGCGTTGCTCGTGATGGTGGTTGCCTCTATCTGTCTCAATCATCTGCTGGCGCTTCAGGCGCTCTGGTTGCGTCTCCCGCTGACGCTCTGCCTCACAGCGCTCACAGGTCTCCTGCTCCTCCATCGTCATCCTGCCTTCCGCGAAGCCCTGTCGCTCATCCGCGACCTGCTCCATCATTCATCCAATGACAATTCCCTTTCTGCCCATGTATAATCTGCCGTCTCGCCGCCCCTTCCGGCTGTTCGTCTTGATTGCGCTCTCTGCGTTGACCATACTCAAGCTCCAGGCCCAGAGCGACTACCTCTCGCTCATCACCGGCTTAGGTTACTCCGAATCGACCTCGGTCATCCTCTCCGATTCGGTCGATTTCGATCTCGAGCAACCCACCCTTGCCTACCTCAACCTCACCTCAAAGTACGGCATCCCTTACACCAAGACCTCCAACTTCAAGGATTGGATCGAATACTACGACCCTGCCTCCGACATCTACTTCAAGAAGCGCGTCCGCATCAACGTCCAGGGTGCCTACAGCACCACCTTCCCCAAGCGCGGCATGTCGATGGAGTTCTGCGAAGACGAGTGGAAGTGCGACAGCGTCCCCACCCTCGACTTCCGCGGCTGGGTCAAGCAGGATGCCTTCCACCTCAAGCCCTTCTATTGCGACTGGCTGCGCGGCGTCGGCATCGTCGGCTACCAGCTCTTCGACGAGATGGAGCAGCAGATGCCCGACGACCGCAACCGCATCTGGAAGCGCGCCGGCGTCGATGCCCAGAAGAACGCCCGCTGCTACCCCGACGGTTTCCCCTGCGCCCTCTATCTCAACGGTGACTTCTACGGCATCTACATCTGGCAGCTCAAGAAGCATCGTCGCAATTACGGTATGAAGAAGTCCGACACCAACCACATCCACCTCGACGGCAACATGGGCGAGACCAACTTCTGGGGCGACAATATCTCCTGGACCGGACAGACCGTGCGCAATCCCAAGGGCCTCCTCGACATCGATGGCAATGCCTATGATGGCGACAACCCCAAGGAACTGGCCGACGGCCCGGTCAAAGAGTCTATCCTCGCGCTGACACGTCGCTGCGGCGAACTGCAGGCGCTCAAGAAGGGCGGAGCCTCGCGCGACGACATCCGCGCCGAGATAGCCCGTCACTTCGATGTGGAGAGCATGGTCAATTACCTCGTCTTCAGCACGGTGACCAACAACTACGACGGCTTCACCAAGAACTGGCAATGGCTCTCCTACGACGGTGACCTCTGGTTCGTGGCTCCCTACGACCTCGACTGCACCTTCGGCAACTACCACGTCGGCACCTTCACTTTCCCTGCTGCCTGGTCCTACGTCGACAGCGACCACACCTTCACCGTCTCGCGCCGCGGCATCGCCACCTGGTTCTGGGACTATTACTTCCCCGAACTCGAGGCACGCTACGCCGAACTGCGCGATGCCGGCATCCTCGATGCCCATCACATCAGCGACCTGCTCCATGCCTGGCACGATCGCATCGGCCTCACCCTCTACGACCAGGAATGGGCCGCTTGGCCACTGTGCAAGTGCATCGGCGAGACCCTTGTCAACGATGGCTGGCAGATGCTCGACGACTGGACCAACTACTACCACGTCCCCGAATGGAAAGCCTCAACGACCTATCAGCCCGGTGACCTCTGCCGCCTCGGCGAACGCCTCTGGCTCGCCACCGCCACGACCACCGGCATCCAGCCCTACGCGCAGCTGGGCTACACCGACAGCCTCGACCGTCTGGATCAATGGATCAATGAGCGCATCGCCCTCGAAGACCTCTTCTTCGAGTACGAGCCTGCCGACATCCGCCTCATCTCAGCCCCTTCTTCCCCAGCTGCCTCCGATCACTCCCTGCCCGTCGCTTACGACCTGCAGGGTCGCCGCCTCTCCTCCCCCCACACTGGTTTCTGCATCGTACGCACCCC
>R14__coassemble_556_pt1 | contig 24991 bp, 16 predicted proteins | sample R14__metabat2_high_PE_017 | metagenome-assembled genome bin R14 | reverse complement strand
GTGGGCTCGAGCTCGCCGCTGAGGACGCGCAGGAGGGTGGACTTGCCGGCGCCGTTGGCGCCGATGATACCGTAGCAGTTGCCATCGGTGAACTTGAGGTTGACGTCCTGGAAGAGCACGCGCTTTCCGAACTGGACTTGCAGATTGTTGACTGTGATCATGCTTTTATTTTACAATTGGACTATTTACGATTGGACTATTTACGATTTGACAATTATTTGCCGAAGCGGAGGCCGAACGAGACGTTGATCATGCGGCCGGTGAGGTAGTTGGGGACGGCATAAGTGGGATTGCCGGCGGTGGAGCCGTCGCCTCCGATGACGGTGACCCAATAGTAGGAGTTGGTGTTGTCGACGTCGAGCAGGTTGAAGAAGTCGATGCCGAGGGTCATCTCCCGGACGTGACGCCAGGCGCGACGGGTCATGAAGTGATACTTCTGGGCGGTCCAGACGTGGGTGGCGCCGAGGTCGACGCGCTTGTAGGCGGCGGTGCGGAAGATGCCGCTCTGACGGCCACCCTCGGGGCTGTAGAAGGGCAGGCCGTCGTTGAAGACGCCGCGCAGGAAGACGCGCCAGTCGGGATGGCCGGGATAGTAGTCCGAGAAGAAGAGGCTGACGCCGTAGCGCTGCTCGGTGGGACGCGGGGTGGTGAGGCCGTCGTAGGTCTCGCGGCTGCGCATCAGCGAGAGGCTGAGCCACGAGTCGGTGCCGTCGACGAACTGACCGAAGATCTTGGCGTCGATGCCCATGGCACGCGCCGACCCACGGTTCTCGCCGGCATAGCGGATCTGGACGTTGTCGACCGTGTAGGGGATGTAGTTCGAGATGTCCTTGTAGTAGGCTTCGGCGGTGAACTTGAAGGGGCGGTCGTAGGCGCGGAAGGTGTTGTCCCAGCCGAGGATGATCTGCTGTGAGCGCTGCGACTTGATGTCGGGGTTCATGAGGACCATCATGTTGCCGTCCTGGTCCTTGTACGAGAGGCGGTACTCCTTGTAGAAGGGCGACTGGTAATAGAGGCCTGTCGAGAGGCGCACCTGCCGGTTGCGCTGCTCGCCGTAGGTGAAGCGCAGCGAGGCACGGGGCGAGAAGAGGTATTCGTCATTGAACGTCCAATAGCTCGCCCTGAAGCCTGCCTGCAGCAGGAAGCGGCCGCCGAGGGCGTCCCAGCCGTAGGTGTCCTGCACGAAGTAGGAGACGCGCGTCGTGGTGCCCTTGTAGGCGGAGTGGAGGTTCTCGATGACGCGCAGCTTGTCGGGGTCGCGCGGCAGGGAGTAGCTCACCGAGTCGCGGCGCTCCCATTCGGCTATCTTGTCGCTGATCTTCTCCTCCTGGGCGGTGATGCCGTAGGTCAGGCGGTTGTGGCCCAGCTGGGTGCTGCCGCGGAAGGTGAGGGCGACGACCGAGGCCTGCAGGTAGTTGCGGGCATGCTGCATGTAGCGTCCCACGCCGAGACCCGACTGCCCGGTGCTGCCCGCCTGGTCCATCCAGTATTCGCCCGAGATGTCGTAGGTCACCTCCTCGTCGGTCATGAAGCCCGACGCCATCCACTCGAACCGGGTGTTGCGCAGGCCGCTGTAGCCAAGGGTGAGGGCGCCGAAGTAGGTGTCGAACTGGTCCTTCTCGTGGCCGTCGAAGTAGACCTTGAAGTGATGCTGCACCTCGGTGGTGCCGAACGACGTCTCACGGCTGGCGGGGGTGAAGCGGTAGTCGTTGACGGCGACGTTGCCCAGGAAGGAGAGCTCCCACTGCTTCCCGGCGCCCCACTGCCAGGTGAGGTAGGTCTGATAGTCGAAGAAGATTGGGTCATACTCGCCCTGCGTGTCGAGCGAATTGAGGAGCGAGGCGTTGCGCTTGTAGCGCAGGCCATGCAGCTGGGTGAAGCTGCCTACGCGCTGACCGAGCGAGGCGTTGGCGCCGGTGAGGCTCAGCGTGGCGTCGGCATCGAACGACTCGGGACGGCGATAGGTGATGTCGAGGACGCTGGACATCTTGTCGCCATATTCGCTCGAGAAGCCGCCGGTCGAGAAGTCGACCGAACCGACCATCGAGGGATTGATGAACGAGAGGCCCTCCTGCTGACCCGAGGCGATGAGCTGGGGGCGATAGATCTCGATGCCGTTGACGTAGACGAGGTTCTCGTCGAACGAGCCGCCGCGCACATTGTACTGCGAAGAGAGCTCATTGTTCATCGTGACGCCCGCCATGGTGCCTATCATGTCCTCCACGGCATTGCCGCTGGTGGAGCGCATGTTGCGGACGTCGTCCACCTGGAGGTGCTCCATGTTGCCGGGCGTGGTCTGGCGCTGGGCGGTCACCTCGACGTCGCGGAGCACGGCCTGGTTGGACTGCATCTGCACGTTGAGCTGCAGGCGGCGCTGGCCCTCCTGGTTGGCGGTCACGGCGCGTGTGTTGACCACCCGCTCGACGCGCTTGTAGCCGAGGGAGGTGAAGATAACGCGCAGGGTGTCGGAGTCGGCTACGCGGAGCTCATATTCGCCCTTGAAGTTGGTCAGGGTGCCGATGCTGCCACGCAGGAGGCGGACGTGGACCACGTCCATCAGCTGTCCCTGCTCGTCGGTGACACGGCCATGGAGCACCACCTGGGCCATCAGCTCAGGCAGGGTCAGCCACAGCAGCAGGATACCTATTATTATATGTTTCGCGCGCGAAAGCAAACTATGCAAGTTTTGCAAGTTATAAGTTAAAAGTTATAAGTTAAAATTTGGCTACGCAAAAGCCCGACGTAGCGCGAAGCCAATGGTAAATTGTAAATTGTCAAATTGTAAATCACCTGATGACCACCGACTTGATGATCTCGGCCTGCAACTTCCCGTTCAATGCCTGCCGGATGCGGGTGCGCTGCATGAGCAGGTCGTTACGGAGCGAAGGCGACTTGAGCGAGACGTAGAGGACGCCGCCCTCCAGATGGACACGGTCGGTCATGAGCGTGACCTGATCGCCCAGCGCCTCCTGCCACACCTCAGCGATGCGACCCTCGAACACCATGTTCTCGAGCTGCGTCATCTTGAGATATTGCCGGAGTATCTCGCCTATCGATTGTTCGTTCTTGCGTTGCAACTTATCAGCTAATTAGATTTACCATTTACAATTTACAATTTACAATTTTCATTGAACCATTGGGACATTGTAAAATACATCGCCCCCCGACGTAGCGCGAAGCCAATTGTAAATTTGTAAATTGTCCAATTGTCAAATAGTCCAATTGTCAAATAGTCCAATTGTCCAATTGTCAATTACATTGCTTTTCCGAGAGGAGCTCATACCCTCCGTCCTCGACACAGAAGAGCCGGTAGCTCTCGGTGCAGCGGTCGATGATGCGGTCCAGATACTCGCGGTTGGTATCGGTGATGAAGATCTGCCCGAAGCGGTCGCTGGCGACCAGGCGGATGATCTGCTCCACACGGTCACCGTCGAGGCGGTCGAAAATGTCGTCGAGCAGGAGGATGGGCGTGGTGTGACCCATGCGGCGCAGGAAGTCGAACTGTGCGAGCTTCAGGCCGACGAGGAAGGTCTTGTTCTGCCCCTGCGAACCCACCTGCTTCATCTGGCAGTCGCCTATCTGGAAGTGCAGGTCGTCCTTATGAGCGCCTCGCGTGGTGTAGCCGAGGGCGAGGTCACGGCTGCGGACGGCATTGAGCAGCGGCAGGAGGCTCTGCCCCCCCTCGAAGTGCGAGGTGTAGGTCAACGAGACCTGTTCGCGGTCCATCGAGATCTGGCTGTAGAACTCCTGGAAGACGGGCGTGAAGTCGTCGACGAACTGTCGGCGCGCCTGCCAGATCTGCTGCCCGTAGAAGTCCATCTGCTCCTCGCACGCCTGATATAAAAGAGGATCCGTGCAGGGTGGATCGAGCTTCAGGAGGCTGTTGCGCTGCTGGAGCGCCTGATTGTAGCGGATCAGGGCATTGAGGTAGGGCTTGTTGAACTGGCTGATCACCATGTCCATCAGGCGACGGCGCTCCTCGCTGCCTCCCTGCAGGAGCACGTTGTCGGCAGGGGTCAGCAGGACGATGGGCAGCAGGCCGATGTGGTCCGACAGCCGCTGATACTCCTTGCCGCCACGCTTGAACGACTTCTTGGAGTGAAGCTTGTAGCCGCTGCGTATCTCCTCGGGCTGACCATTCAGTTCGTAGTGTCCGTTGAGCATGAAGAACTCCTCGCCATGCGTGATGACCTGGCTGTCGGTCACGCCATTGAACGACTTGCAGAACGAGAGGTAATGGATTGCATCCAGCAGGTTGGTCTTGCCCATGCCGTTCTTGCCCACCAGGCAGTTGACGCCGGGCGAGAAGGTGAGGTCTGCCTCACGGATGTTCTTGTAGTTGACGATGCTCAGATGCTCGAGTTTCATGCCTTTTTTATCGTAAAACTTGCAGTTTGACGTGGCAAAGATACGAATTTTTGATGAAAATGACGAATTTTAAACATTTTTTTCGCAAAAAATCTTGATTATTCGCAGAAAATACCTAAATTTGCGCCGCTAAATATGCAAAATAAATAAAATCACAATATGGCAAAGAACGAAAAGAAGGTCGCAGCTCAGGACAATGAGCTCGACGTAGAAATCAACAAGTGGGAAGAGGCCCTCAAGAACAAGCAGACCCAGAAGACCATCCTCTGGGTGGCTATCGCAGCCATCGTCATCGCTGGCGTAGCCGTCGTCTGGAACTGGATCGGCAACAGCAACAACGCCAAGGCTCAGGATGCCATCTGGGAGTCACAGCTCCTCTTCGACCAGGGTCAGTACCAGCAGGCTCTCGACGGCTTCGAGGGCGTCATCAGCGACTACGGTTCGACCAAGGCCGGCAACCTCGCCAAGGCTTATGCAGGCATCTGCGAGAAGAATCTCGGCAACTTCGACGAGGCAGTCAAGTACCTGAAGGACTTCGACGGCAACGACAACGTGGTGGCTCCTGCCATCCTCAGCGCCCTCGGCGACTGCTACGTAGCTCAGGACGACAACAAGAAGGCCGCTGAGACCTTCGAGAAGGCTGCCAAGGCTGCCGACAACGCTCAGTACACCCCCCTCTACCTCAAGAAGGCAGGTCTTGCCTACGAGGCTGCCGGTGACAATGCCGCTGCTGCCAAGGCTTACCAGGCCATCAAGGACAACTGGGCCGAGACCGCACTTGCCCAGACCATCGACAAGTACATCGAGCGCGTGAAGTAACCGACACGCGCCCACCTAATAACTTTTCCAAAGAAAAATGAGTGACCCTGTGGCGGCGGAATGCCCCGCGAATATTACCGACGCCAGCATCGGTATAGTAGTATCGGACTGGCAACCAGAGATCAGTAATGCACTCCTCGAGCAGGCTGTGGCCAAGCTCAAGCAGTGCGGAGTAATGGAGGAAGACATCTTCATCAGTCATGTGCCTGGCGCTATGGAGCTCCCATTCGGCGCCCGTCAGATGAACAATGTGATGGAGCCCAGCGCCGTGATTATGCTCGGTAGCATCGTACGTCAGGACAATCCGCAGTACGCTGTCATCACCGACACCATCAGCCGCGGCGTGACGCACCTCAACCTCCACGGGGACATTCCTTTCATCTTCGGCGTCCTGACCACCGAGACGACCGACGAGGCTCTCCGTCTGGCTCAAGACGGTGCAGGTGCTCGCAGCGCCCTCTCTGCCATCAAGATGGTCAACATGATGGGCGGTCTGGTCAACCAGTAATAACATTTACCATTTGACCATTTACAATTTACCATTGGGGCTGCCTGCTTCCAGGAGAAACTATTTTACAATAGACCAATGGTTCAATGAGAATTGTACTTGGTAAATGGTAAATGGTACTTTTCGCGACATTAGCTCAGTTGGTAGAGCATTGGCTTCCCAAGCCGAGGGTCGCGGGTTCGAGTCCCGTATGTCGCTCCATACCTCTTATTACATTCAGTGCCTGGCTCCATTTCGACTTGCCAGGCGCTTCTGTTTTTTCAAGTCAAGTTGCAATGCCTCGATATCTATTACCTACCTTTCTCCTCGTCCTACTCCTGTCGCTGACAGGACAGGGTGTTTGTCCGGCTTCGGCACAGACGCCCACCTACCGTGTCGTGGACCAGTTGGACCAGTTGCCCTTCAAGGAGGTGACGGACCTGCTCTACGACAGCGACGGCATGCTCTGGATGGCGACGCGCAACGGCCTCTATGGCTACGACGGCTATCACCTCCGCCCCTACCGTCGCGACGGACGACATCTGGACATGCTGTCGGACAACGAGGTGCGACGCATCCTCGAAGACCGAGACAAGCGCATCTGGATAGCCACTTCGCGAGGTCTGGACCGACTGGACAAGCACACCGGACGCATCACCCACCTGCAGCAGCCCGGCATCCCCACCGACCAGGTCACCTCGATGCTGCAGGCTCAGGACGGACGCATCTGGTTCGCCTCCTATCAGGGCTTCTTCACCTACGATGCCGTGACCGACAGCCTCCAGCGCTTCACCCATCCCGACGACCGGGAGGGACAGCTGGCGCAGCATGGCGAACAGATCATCGAGGATCATCGCGGCAACCTCTGGCTCGGCACCTGGGGCTACGACCTGATGCGCTATGACCCGAAGACGCAGCAGCTGGTGAAATATCCGCAGATGAACAGCCGCAAGTCGTCGCACGTCATCCAGGAAGACGACGAGCACCGCATCTGGGTGGGCGGATGGGGAGCAGGCGTCCACGTGCTCGAGAACGCCTGGGACCTCGACAAGCTCACCTGGCAGACCTTCACCACCCCCGACCTCATCGGCAACATCTCCTACAGCATGCATTTCGATGCCGACAGACATCAGATGCTCATCGGTTCGTCGCGCGGCATCACCGTCGCCGACACGCACCACCTCGGGCAGTTCACCCGCCTCCTGGATTCCGACGGACATGCCTTCCCGGGCGAAGAGGTCACGGGCATCGTGCAACGCAGGGACGGACAGCTCTGGATCGGCATGATCGGAGGCGGCGTGGTGGCTATCGAACCCTCGGATGCCAAGTTCGGACAATCGGCTTTCGACCAGAAGTTCCACAATCTCAAGACCACCTCCGTGCGCAGCATCTATGCCGACCGCAATGGTTACCTCTGGATGGGCATCGGCACGCAGGGCCTCGCCGTGGAGGATCTCTCGAGCGGACAGACCTACAACTGGAACGAAATCCCCGCCCTCACGGCAGGAGGCCACGCCATGACCACGGTCTATGCCATCACACAGACCTACGACGGACACATCTGGGTGGCTACCTACGATGCCGAAATCATCGACATCACTCCCCCTGCACAAGGGCAGGACATCCGCAGCCTGAAGGCCGAGATCTACAAGGCCGACGCCGCCCCTTTTGCGCCTTCTGCCCGCATCTACACGCTCTTCGAGGACCACAGCGACAACCTGTGGATAGCTGGTGCCGGCGGCATCGTCAAGCGCCGGCCGGACCGCACCATCGAGCGCTACGACACCCTCCGGATGGATGCCAACCACCACATGGCGGACCTCGAGATACGCCACATGACGCAGGCTGCCGACGGCTCGCTGTGGCTGGCTGCCCTCCATGACGGCGTCTATCACCTCACTGACCGCGGCGGCAAGTGGGAAATTGCACACTACTGCGCCGAGGAGCAACGCATCGGTGACAACGAGATACAATGCGTCTGCTGCGACAGCCAGGGAGCTGTCTGGGCGGGTTCGAACTATGGCGACCTCTATCTGCTGAATCGAGAATCTGACCGATTCGTTTCGGTCAAGGAGCCCTGGCACCTGCCTGGTGCCGCCATCTGTTTCATCATGGAGGACCCTCAGACGAGCGACGTGGATGCCTCGCAGCACCGACTCTGGGTAGGCACCAACGAAGGTCTGCTCCGCATCCTGCCAAGCGCCGACCTGCAGTCGGCACGCGTGACATGCTACACTCAGACGGATGGCCTGCTGGACAAGCAGATGATACGCAATGCCGTCACCGTGACTCCCGACGGCCGCCTCTTCTTCGGCACTTACAAGGGCTACAACTACTTCTCACCAGCCCGGCTCAACCTCGACACACAGCAGTCGGAAGTGGTGCTGAGCGAGATTCTGATAGGCGACACCCCTTGGGAGGAACTTCCCGATGAGCAGCGCTTCCGCATCTCAGCTCTGGCTCCGCACTACACCCGCGAGATCACCCTGCGACACGAGGAGAACGAGCTGGCACTGGAATTCTCCTTGTCAGGCAACATGCAGCAGAAGGAGCAGCAGTTTGCCTACCAGATGGAGGGCTACGACACGGGCTGGCGCTACACGTGGTCGAAGATTCCGCGCATCTTCTACAGCAACCTGCCTCCTGGCACCTACACCTTCCGCATCTGCGATGCCCGCAACACTGCTGCGACTGCCGATACGGCAGACCTCGCCGACACCGAGATGCTGCAGCTCACCATCCACATCCTGCCCGCCTGGTATGCAACGCGTCTGGCGCGATCCATCTACGTGTTGCTGGCAGTGCTGGCGCTCTTCCTGATCTACCGCGGTCTGCGCAGCCTCAAGAGCTACTACCGTCGCCTGCTGGTACGTGCCCGCGAACGTGCCGCCCTGCGCAAGGGCGACATCATCATCAAGTCGCAGACGGGCAAGCCCGAGGTGACCAATGCTGACCGTGACTTCATCGAGCGTGCCATCCGCCTGACCAACGAACATCTGAGCGACCCCGCGTACGACCAGCAGCGTTTCCTGGACGACATGGGTGTGTCGAAGGCGACCTGCTTCCGCCGGCTCAAAGCGCTGACAGGACAGAGCTATACCACCTTCGTCCGCGACATCAAGATGAAGGCGGCGCTGAAGCTCCAGCAGGAGAACCCCACCATCCGAATCTCCGACCTCGCATATGCCGTCGGTTTCAGCGACCCGAAATACTTCTCGACCTGCTTCAAGAAGTACTTCGGCAAACTCCCCTCCGAAATCTCAGTTCCCGATAAGGGCAAGAGCGAAGAGCGTTAAAAAATCATACCGAAAGAACCAAAATTGCTCGATAAAAGTTTCAATTTTCACATATTTTTGTTTCTTGAAACATTTTTCGACCTAAATGTAACAACTTTTACTAGTTTTTCAAAGAAAATAGGCTACCTTTGCAGCGCACGAAATGCAAGACTATTGACTATCTGACGATGACATAGTCTACATCCATGAAAGGACCACAGCATTGACCACATTTTATAATTAATTACATATATTATTAACTTCATCACCAAAACTCATGATGCACAACATGCTCAAGACAGTGATCTGTGGCTCAGCCCTCCTCGGACTTTGCCTGGCATCACCCATCAGCACCGTTCAGGCAGCTGAGTCACCACTTGCTCAACCTCAGAATGGCAAGTACGTGACAGGTACCGTCGTGGATTCGCAAGGCGAACCCGTCCTCGGTGCAACCGTTTTAGTCAAGGGTACCACCATCGGCACCACTACCGACATCGATGGCAACTTCTCGCTCGATCCGAAGGGCGGAGAGACCCTCGTCATCTCATTCATCGGCTATGCCACCCAGGAGATTGCAGCCCGTGGCACTGGCCTCAAGGTTGTCCTCTCAGACGATGCCGAACTCCTTCAGGACGTCGTAGTCGTAGGTTACGGCTCGATGCGCAAGAAGGACCTCACCGGTTCGGTCGTTCAGATCAAGGCAGACAAGCTTGCCGACGAGAATCCAGGCACCGTGCAGGACCTGCTGCGTGGTCAGGCTGGTCTGCAGATCGGTTACGATGCATCTGCCAAGGGCGGTAGCGCCAGCATCCAGCTCCGTGGTCAGAACTCACTCTACACCTCAGCCTCTCACAACTCGCCACTCATCATCCTCGATGGCATGGCATTCTACGGTGAGCTCTCTGAGATCAATCCTGATGACATCGGCCAGATCGACGTACTGAAGGATGCCTCATCAGCAGCCATCTATGGTGCAAAGGCCGCCTCAGGTGTCATCATCATCACTACCAAGAAGGGCAAGCAGGGAAAGCCAGTCATCAACGTCAGCGCCAACCTCGCTGCCAATCAGAAGTCGGCTTTCCGCGATGTCTATGATGGAGATGGCTATATGAAGTTCCGCGAAGACTGGTACAAGGCTCAGACCTACGGCATTCGTGCCGACGGGACCTGGGGCTACTACAGCGTTGCCAGCGGCATCCCCGAAGGTTACTACGACTACGAAAATCGCTCACAGTACTCCAACTGGGCTACCTCTGGTCCTAAGGTTGCCAACTCGGGCGAAAGCGACCAGTCGCTCTATGCCCGCCGTCTGCTCCTCGACGAGGCCAAGAACGTCTATGAGAATTATCTGCTCGGCAATACGTATGACTGGTACGACGAGACCTTCCGCACGGGTCTCAACCAGGACTACAACGCCTCCATTTCGGGTGCTACTGATGTGGTCAACTACTACCTCTCAGCCGGTTTCCTGAGCAACGAGGGTGCCGTCAGGGGCAATGACTATAAGTCGTTCCGCTCGAACATGAAGATTAATGCCAAGGTCACCAAATGGCTCGAGCTCGGTGCCAACGTCAACTTCCAGAGCCGTACGGATGGTGACATCCAGGTTCCCCTGGGCACCAACTACTGGGACACCAATATGCTGCGCAATGCCCCATTTGCTCCTATCAAGGACGCTGATGGCAACTACGTGCAGTATCCTATGAACGGCACGCCTACCAATGGCGGCTACAACTACGGCTTCGAGCGTCAGTACCAGGATCTCCAGTCCGGTTACATCGTGCTGAACTCTATCTTCAATGCCAAGATTACGCTGCCCTTCGGCATCACCTATGCCTTCAACTTCTCGCCCCGTCTGCAGTGGTACTACTACAATTACTTCACCTCTGCCGATGAGCCTAACGCAGTGAAGAACGAAAAGGGTGTCGACCGCAACAGTTCGCGCAACTATGACTGGTCACTCAACAACACCCTCACTTGGGACAAGACCTTCGAGGACCTCCACCACGTCACCGTTACCCTCGCCCAGGAGGCTGAGGACCAGAACTACTGGAGCACCAACGTCTCTGCCCTCGGCATTGACCCCACTGACGCCCTCGGCTATCACTACATCGATGGCGCTACCAAGACCGTCAGCTCATTCTCAAGCTCTGATACCCACTCTTCGGCAGCCGCTTACCTGGGACGTCTCTTCTACGGCTACAATGACCGCTACATGCTCACCGCCACCTTCCGTCGCGATGGTTATTCTGCCTTCGGTCAGAACAACCCATGGGCCAACTTCTGGTCTGTAGGTGCCAGCTGGGTATTCTCGGAGGAGAAGTTCATGCAGAATGTCGACTGGCTCTCGATGGGCAAGCTCCGCGTTTCGTATGGTACCAATGGTAACCGCTCTCTGAGCGATACCTACCTCGCACTCTCAAACCTTGCCAATGGCGGCACAATGGTCTATTATACCAGCTCAGGCACTGAGTCCATGCAGGCTCTCTCCATGTCTCGCCTCGGCAATCCTAACCTCGAGTGGGAGAAGACCACCTCTTACAACGTCGGTCTCGACTTCGGCGTGCTTGACAACCGCCTCACCGGCAGCATCGAGTACTACTTCAAGAAGACCCACGACATGATTATGTCACAGCGTCTGCCTAACTTCTCTGGCTTCAGCAGCATCACCACTAACCTCGGTCAAGTCAACAACCAGGGTATCGAAATCACCCTCAATTCGACCAACATCAAGACCCGCGACTTCGAGTGGAACACCTCTGTCGGCTTCTCCTGGAACCAGAACAAGATCAAGCACCTCTACTATGACTATGACGAGAACGGCGTAGAGAACGACGATACCACCAATGGTTGGTACATCGGCCAGCCTATCGGCGAGATCTGGACCTGGGAGACCGACGGCATCTGGCAGATTGACGAGGCCGACGAGGCTGCCAAGGTCGGTCAGAAGCCTGGTGATCCTAAGGTGGTCAACCACTGCACCGACGATGACAACGATGGTGTGCCCGTCTACAACGACAAGGACAAGGTCTTCCTCGGCACTACCAATCCTCCTATCTACTGGAACATGCGCAATGATTTCCGCTACAAGGACTTCACCTTCTCGTTCTCAATGTACAGCTATGCAGGCCACAAGAGCATCGAGACCTATTATCTGAACAATGATAACTCAGGCTCCATGATGACCAACTGTAACAACGCCTACACCAAGGAGTACTGGACCCCCGAGAACCCCTCGAACACTTACGCCCGTCTCGACGCCACAAGTCCTAACGGTGCCACCGCTTACCGTCTGCACAACCGCACCTTCCTCCGCTTTGACAATGTCACCGTAGGCTACACCGTACCTGCCAAGTGGACCAAGAAGGCTCAGATTGACCGTCTCCACATCACCCTCGGTGTCAAGAACCTCGGCACCATCGACAGCTGGGAGTACGGCGACCCTGAAACCGGTGGCCTCGCTACCCGCACTTTCAACCTCGGTCTTAACTTCACCCTTTAATAGCTGATTACAATCATGAAACAATATATCAACAAGTTCGTGCTCGCTGGTGCATCTCTCTCGATGCTGGCAATGGCAGGCTGCTCTGATTCCTATCTCGAGCCAGATCCTCTGTCATTCTACGAGCCTACCGCAACCTATACCAATGAGGCCGGTCTGCAGTCAGCCATGGCTATGTGCGACCGCCATCTCCTCACCCTCCTCATCGACGGCAACTGGAACCACGTCTCCCTCTCGTCCAACTACATGATGTCCGACATCGGACTCTATGCCAAGACCGATATGGGCGACGGCTTCCAGGACAACTTCGCCGAGAAGCTCACTCCTACCACCGGACTTGCCAGCGGCGGTGACGGCAATGCCTTCCAGCGCTTCTGGGATCAGGGCTACACTGGCGTCAAGTATGCCAACACCGTGCTCAACTACATCGACGACGTCGAGGGCCTTGACGAGGCTACCAGGAATGCTTACAAGGGTCGCGCCTACTTCCATCGTGCCAACCTCTACTATCACCTCGTCCTTCAGTTCGGCGACATTCCGCTGGTCACCAAGATTATCTCCGTGCCCAAGCAGAACTATCACTCCACCTCTAAGGAGGCCATCTTCAAGATGCTGGTTCATGATCTGGAGTTCGCTGTCGAGAACGTTCCCTCTCAGTCTGAGATGAGCTATGTCGGCCAGGTCAACAAGGAGGCCTGCCAGATGCTCCTTGCCAAGTGCTATCTCGTCACCGGTGAGTATGCCAAGGCCGAGCAGATGTGCACCGACCTCATCAACAATCCTAACCTCAGCCTCATGCAGGAGTGCTTCGGAGACTACGTCTATGCCGGCAACAAGGATACCTGGGACGTCAAGGACAATGTCATCTGGGACCTCAACCGTCCTGAGAACGTCTGCAACTCGGCCAACAAGGAAATGATCATGCCTATCCTCAACTTCAGCGAGGAGCGTCACGTCAACTATATGCTGATGCGTAGCCACGGCGTACACTGGAGCAACTCCGTAATCCGCGACCCTGCCGGTCTCGGCTCGCCCAACTCCAACTACACCGGCAACCACGCCAACTGGCGCACCGAGAACGACTGGGTAGCCTGCATCGGCCGTGGCATCGGCGTATTCCGTACCTCTCCTTACTATAACTACGACCTCTGGAAGTATGATGGCGAGATGGACTATCAGGATCTCCGTCACAATAACACCGTGGGCAACTGGCTCAACATGGAGGACATCCGCTACAACAATCCTTCGTCTGTCTACTACGGCAAGAACATGCAGCTCTACGCTACCGAGGACTATGTCGATGCTGATGGCACCGTCAAGGTTCACAAGGGCGACCTTCTCTGTTCCGACACCATCCGTTCATGGTATCCTATTCCTCTCTACAAGTACTACATCTACCAGCACAACTTCTACGAGAACCGTGCCACCGAGAATCAGCTCAATGGTGCACAGAACTCCAACGACAATGCCAACATGTACCTCTTCCGCCTTGCTGAGGCTTACCTCGTACGTGCAGAGGCCCGCTTCTATCAGGGCAAGAACGGCGATGCCGCTGAGGATGTGAATGCCATCCGCCGTCGTGCCAATGCCAAGAAGATGTTCGATGCCACCAACCTCACCATCGGCGTGATCCTCGACGAGCGCGCCCGTGAGCTCTACATCGAGGAGTGGCGTCAGTCCGAGATGGTCCGCGTCAGCTGGTGTCTTGCCAAGAGCGGCAAGCCGGATGAGTGGGGTAATACCTACGACATCAACACCTGGGACAAGCAGGCTGGTACCGCTATCTATCCTAAGGGCACTGTTCCTTCCGATGGTTCCTACTGGTACAAGCGCTGCATTGCCTACAGCCTCTTCAATCACGGTCCTATCACCTCCAACTCTCGCGAGTGGAACTACAAGATCGATAAGCGCAACATCTTCTGGCCTATTCCGAACTCTGCCATCACCGCCAATACAGGTGCTGACCTTCGTCAGAACTATGGCTATGACGGATACGACGAGAATGTCAAGATGTTCACCGATTGGGAGGAAGCCGTTGCTGACGAGACTGTCACCGACTAAAGGTCATACTCTGATATCCTAAAAATGATAACTAACGGAGAGGTGTCATGCAGGGTCCCGCCCGCGGGCACCTCTCCTTTTTCCCTTCCGTTAATACCTGATTCTATGAAACGCTATCTTCTATTCCTGCTTCTGGCCATCCTCGTCGGCTGCAACACCGCCGAGGCCAAGAAGAAGGCATTCCGCGAGCCCTCCGACCGCGAAGTATGGACCACCCTGCTCTACCGCATGGCTCAGCCCGTGCTCGAGCCTATGGCCGAAGGCCGGCTCCAGCAGGTGATGTCGTACGAGAGCGGCAACCTCGAGGTGTCGCCCACCTGGGACGGCCGTGACAAGAAAGTGTCCTACATGGAGGCTTTCGCCCGCCTGATGGCAGGCCTCGCTCCCTGGCTCTCGCTCCCCGACGATGATACGACTGAAGGCGTGCAGCGCCATCAGCTGCGCGAATGGGCGCTCAAGGCCTACGCCAATGCCGTCGATCCCGAGAGCCCCGACTACCTGGGCTGGGGCAATGGTGGACAGACGCTGGTCGACGCCGCCTACCTCGTCGAGTCGTTCCACCGTGGCTGGGATGCCCTCTGGGAACCACTGGACAAGCAGACCAAACTGCGCTACGTCCGCGAGCTCCAGAAGCTCCATCGCTACGATCCTCCCTATCAGAACTGGCTGCTCTTCTGCGGCATGGAGGAGGCTTTCCTGCTGAAGGCTCAGGCATCGCTCCAGAAGTCAGGCATTGATCTCAAGGCCGAGGGCTTCGACCTGCCCATCTACGACGCCTTCCGCATCAAGACAGCGGTCAATAAGGCCGAAGAGTGGTACATCGGCGACGGCTGGTACTCCGACGGTCCTTCGTTCGCCTACGACTACTACAACTCCTACGTCATCCACCCCATGTACGCCGAGATCCTCGAGATGGTGTGCGATGTCAATCCACGCAGCGAGTACCTGGTCCGCACGCTCGACCCTGTCACCTACAAGCAGCTCCCCGCCAGCGACCGTCTGAAGACGGTGCGCGAGCGCATGCAGAAATTCTCGACCATCCTCGAGCGCTTCGTCTCACCCGAGGGCACCTATCCCGTCTTCGGCCGCTCCATCCCCTATCGTCTCGCCGTCTTCCAGCCATTGGCCATGATGGCATGGCAGAAGAGCCTGCCCGAGCAGCTCAGCAACGGCCAGGTGCGTGCCGCCATCACCGCCGTGATGAAGCGCATGTATGCCGCCGACCTCTATCAGCTGGGTCTCAGCGCTACGCCTGCCCAGACGCCCACCAACTTCAACAAGGGCGGCTTCCTGACCATCGGCTTCGTCGGTTCGCATCCCAATGTGGCTGACGTCTACACCAACAACGGTTCGCTCTACATGACCTCGCTCTCCTTCCTGCCCCTCGGCCTTCCCGCCGACGATCCTTTCTGGACCGCTCCCGCCGAGCCCTGGACCTCGAAGAAGGCCTGGGAGGGCGATGACTTCCCCAAGGACCACAAGTGGCACCTGAACCGTCAGATTCTGTATTGGGAATAAAAAAAGTAGAATATCATGCATCCACATCATCTATTCATCCTCGCTGCAGGCCTCGCACTGACCGCCTGCAGCTCACCAAAGGCTCCTCAGGAGCCCCTCCCCGCCCCTGCTGACGTGCTCAGCATCATCCAGACCGTCAACGACCAGTGGCAGCAGAGCCATCCGCTCATCGCCGCTGCCGACACCGTCTACACCTCCGATCCCGACCACGAGTGGACCTTCCGTCCCTACTCCAACAACAGCCCCTTCTGGGACAACGCCGCCTACCACACCGGCAACATGGAGGTCTGCAAGCTCTCCGACGAGCTCAGTCAGAAGTACCTCCCCTACTCGCTCACCTGGGCCGAGGCTGCCCAGTGGCAGGGTGCTACCAGCCGCATCCGCGAGGACTGGCAGTACCACTACGGCGAGCGCCCAGAGAACGTCCTCTTCGGCGACTGGCAGATCTGCTTCCAGACCTACGCCGACCTCTACCGCCTCCAGTCTGACTCTGTCCGCATCGCCCGTGCCCGCGAGGTGATGGAGTACGAGATGTCGACCCCCAACGACGACTACTGGTGGTGGGCCGACGGCCTCTACATGGTCATGCCTGTCATGACCAAGCTCTACCGCATCACCGGCGACGAGCAGTACATCCTGAAGCTCGGCCAGTACTGGCGCTTTGCCAAGGAACTGATGTACGACGGCAAGGCCGAGATCACCGACACCCTGGGTCAGCCCATGGCCAATGAGCCTCAGCACCTCTTCTACCGCGACGGCAAGTATCTCTACCCCAAGCATGAGAGCGTCAACGGCAAGAAGGACTTCTGGGCACGTGGCTGCGGCTGGGTCGTAGCTGCCCTTGCCAAGGTGCAGGACGACTTCCGCTCGGAGGAGTTCAACAAGCTCTCGGCCGAGGACAGCACCGCCTTCCCTCAGTTCGAAGCCTTCTTCGAGGACTGCATGCAGACCTACCTCGAGATGTGCGCCGCCGTCAAAGGCTGCCAGCAGCCCGAAGGTTACTGGACCCGCTCGCTGCTCGATCCCGAACATGCTCCAGGTCCTGAGACCTCAGGCACCGCCTTCTTCACCTACGGCATCCTCTGGGGCATCAACAACGGCATGCTGGAGCGCGATGAGTACCTGCCCGTGGCGCTCAAGGCTTGGCAGTATCTGACCACCGTCGCCCTGCAGGAGGACGGCACTGTGGGCTATGTGCAGCCTATTGGCGAACGCGCCATCCCTGGCCAGACCGTCGACCAGAAGTCCACCTCCAACTTCGGCACCGGCGCCTTCCTGCTCGCTGCCTGCGAGATGTATCGCCTCGTCAATGCCGCCCAATAATAGCGACTCCTGTTCATAAATATCATTTTCCACCAAAGAAATCAAAGGAATTCAATATAGCTCCCACACATGTGTGAAGGACCGGTTTCCTTTGATTTCTTTGGCGGATTAATAAAACGATGCCAAGGGAATCTTCCATCAAAGAAATCAAAGGAAATCAAAAGGAATCGATAATGAACAAATTTTCTTTCATTGCACTTCTGACGGTGGCTCTGGCGGGGTGCCAGCCCCAAGCCTCCGAGCCCACCCTGCCCCGCACCATCGACGTTGGCCTCGGCTATAGCAACAATTCGGTCAACGCCACCGTCTTCCGCAACAGCTCCGTGGCTACGCTGGGCGACACGCAGTACATCGCCTATTATGACTCGACGGGCTGGATGATGCTCGGCAAGCGCCAGCTCGGCGACACCACTTTCGTCCTGCACAAGACGCAGTACCAGGGCCACGTCCAGGATGCCCACAACGTCATCTCCATCATGCCCGATGGCGACGGCTACCTGCACGTCTCGTTCGACCACCACGGTCATCCGCTTCACTATGCCCGCTCCGTCGAGCCTGGTTCGCTCGAACTCGGCGACATGGAGCCCATGGTCAGCCCCTCGATGGATTCGCTCGTGGCTGACGAACTCGACGTAACCTACCCCGAGTTCTACCGTCTGGCTTCGGGCAACGTGCTCTTCGCCTATCGCTCGGGCGCCTCAGGCCGTGGCAACCTCGTGCTCAACCTCTACGACGTCAAGGCTCGCCAATGGAGCCGCCTGCAGGACATCCTCATCGACGGCGAACAGCAGCGCAATGCCTACTGGCAGCTCTTCGTCGATGCCGGGGGCACCGTCCACGTGTCGTGGGTATGGCGCGAGACGTGGATGGTCGAGACCAACCACGACCTCTGCTACGCCTGCTCGCACGACGAGGGCCGCACTTGGCAGCACAGCGACGGCACTCCCTACGAGTTGCCCATCACGGCGGCCAATGCCGAGTATGCCTGCCACATCCCGCAATCGTCCGAGCTGATCAACCAGACCTCCATGTCGACCGACGAACTGGGTCATCCCTACATCGCCACCTACTGGCGCAATCAGGAGGACTCCATCCCCCAGTACCGCATCGTCTGGAACGACGGCAAGGAGTGGCACCAGCAGCAAGTCAGCCAGCGCCACACCCCCTTCAGCCTCGCAGGTGGTGGCACGAAGATGATCCCCATCTCGCGTCCCCGTGTCGCCATCGACGGCCACGAAGCCTGGTACATCGTCCGTGACGTGGAGCACGACAGCCGCGTCTCCATCTACCACACTGCCGACCTCACCTCTGGTGAGTGGGAACTGCAGGACCTCACCGACTACCCGGTCGATGCCTGGGAACCCTCGTTCGACACTGAGCTCTGGAAGGCACAGCGTCGCCTCCACCTCTACGTCCAGTGCGTCCATCAGGGCGATGGCGAAACCTCCGTCCAGGCCGAGCCTACCATGGTCAAAGTGATTGAAATCAAGTGATAGGGATTGAACGCAAGTTAGATTGAAATCAAGTGACAGGATATGAAAGCACTTATTCCCCTACTGTTTATTGCATTGGGTTGCGCCTCTGCCTGCAGCACGCGCCAGGAGCAGCCCGTCGTCGCCCCTTCGCTCGACGGATTCGCCGACGGCATCCACCACTGGAACCTCGAACACAAAGAGCGCGACTATCAGCGACTCCCCGAGGATGACTTCCGCGGCATTGCCGACAACCTCCTCGCCTACCAGAACCCGGATGGCGGCTGGATGAAGAACATCGACTGGCTGGGCATCCTCCCTGCCGATTCGGTCGTGGCTGCCCTCAGCGAACGCTACCAGCAGTCCACCCTCGACAACCGCAACACCTTCCCCCAGATCGAATATCTGGCGCAGGTCTATCTGCTGACCGGCGAGGAGAAGTACAAGGAGGGCGCCACCCGCGGCCTCCAGTACCTGCTCGACACGCAGAAGCCCAATGGCGGCTGGCGTGGCTGGGACGTGGATGCCATCACGTTCAACGACGAAGTGTCGACGGGCAGCCTCAAGCTCTTCCAGCGCATCCTCTACGGCGACTCCCTCTACGCATGGGTCGATGCCGCCAGCCTCAAGCGCATCCGCACCGGGTATGACCGGGGCATCCAGATGATCCTCGACACGCAGATCGTGCAGGACGGCGTACGCACCGCCTGGTGCCAGCAGCACGACAACGAGACGCTCGCCCCCTGTGGTGCCCGCACCTTCGAGCTGCCTGGCATCACAGCCAACGAGAGTTGTCCCGTCATCAGCCTGCTGATGGACATCCAGGATCCCTCGCCCGCTGTCATCGAAGCTGTCGACTGCGCCGTGGCTTGGCTGGAGAAGGTGGCCATCCGGGGCATCCGTGTGGAGCGCGTCCCCATCCCCGAGGAGCAGCAGTTCAATCACGAATATCCCTACGACAACGTCGTCGCCGCCGACTCGACGGCTCCCCGCATCTGGGCGCGCTTCTACGAACTGGCGGACAATACCCCCTTCTTCTGCTGCCGCTCCGGTCAGAAGGTAGCCACCCTGGCAGAAGTCAATGGCGAGCGCCGCACCGGCTACGACTGGTACGGCTATTGGCCCGAGACGGTGCTGGCACGTTACGCTGAATGGAAAGAGCAGACAAGACGATGAGACGACTGATATCATTGGTACTGCTCTGCACCCTGTTCGCTTCCCTCAGGGCAACGATTCCTCCCGTCTTCGGCAATGAGTTCGAGGGCAAGATGATGTACGACCCGCTGACGCGAGTCTATCTCACTCCACAACGCATTCTATGGCAGCAAGGCAATATCACCAACTCGGAGATTCTGCTCACTGCCTCATCCGGTCAGGCGGAACTGACGGGACGCAACCGCTGCTTCCTGCGCAACGTCGCCGAGACCGACACGGCAGCCTTGATATTCGACTTCGGCAAAGAGCTGCATGGCGGCATCCAGCTGGTCATGGCAGGCGGTCGCCGCGAACCGTCACTGGTCCGCATCCGCTTCGGCGAATCGGTGGGCGAATGCTGCAGCCAGACCATCAACAACGGAGAGCCCCAGATTGGCTATTCGACCGATGACCATGCCAAGCGCGACATCATCATGGAGATACCCCGTGACGGCAGCATCGAGATCGGATCGACGGGCTTCCGCTTCGTCCGTCTGGACCTGCTGGAGCGCAATGCCACCGTGACGCTGCGCGAAGTGCGCGCCATCCTGCGCTACCGAGACCTGGAGTACCTGGGCTCATTCCGATGCAATGACGAGCGGCTGAACCGCATCTGGCTGACAGGTGCCTACACCGTGCATCTGAACATGCAGGAATACATCTGGGACGGCGTGAAGCGCGACCGCTGCATCTGGCTGGGCGACATGCACCCCGAGGTGGCGACGATCATGAATGTGTTCGGAGCCAATCAGATCATCCCCAGCACGCTGGACCGCGCCGTGGAGCAATTCCCCCTGCCAAGCTGGATGAACGGCATCAGCAGCTACTCCATGTGGTATCTGATCATCCTGCACGACTGGTATATGCACGCGGGTGACAGCGCCTACATCTGTCGTCACGGCGACTACGTCCGAGGGCTCATCGAGCAGTTTGCCGGCCTCGTCGATGAGGATGGCACTGAGCACATCGAGGAGAAGACCAAGGGCTCGCTCAAATACTTCCTCGACTGGCCCTCTTCACCCAATCGCGAGGGCGTGGAGGCTGGCTATCGCGCCCTGCTCACATGGGCGATGAAGGATGCCCAATATCTATGCGACGACGTGCTGTGCGACACGGGGCACGGACGCCTTGCCGCCGACGTGGTGACCCGACTGAACCGCAAAGTGAAGCCCGACCACGACCTCAAGCAGGCGGCTGCGCTGATATCCATTGCTGGCATCGCGGATCCTCGCACCGAATGCGAGCAAGTGATCTCGGTGGATGGAGCGAGGAGGTTCTCGACGTTCTATGGCTACTACATGCTCGAAGCGGAGGCGATGGCAGGCAACTGGCAGTTCTGTCTGGACGTACTGCGTCAGTATTGGGGTGCCATGCTCGACAAGGGTGCCACCACCTTCTGGGAGGACTTCAATCTGGACTGGCTGCCCAACACAGGCAGGATCGACGAATTCACTCCGGCAGGCATGCGCGACATCCACGGTGACTTCGGCGCCTACTGCTACCCTGGCTATCGTCACAGCCTATGTCATGGCTGGGCTTCGGGGCCGACCTCCTGGCTCACGGAGCATGTGCTTGGATTCGAGGTGCTGAAGCCTGGTTGCCGACAGTTGCGCATCGCTCCCCACCTCGGTGACCTCGAGTGGGCGGAAGGCTCCTTCCCCACTCCCTACGGCAGCGTCCAGGTCCGTCATGAACGCCTCCCGGATGGCAGCGTCCGAACCACCATTCTGCAGCGACCGGACGAAGTGGAATGCATCATCGCAACTGACCAATGACACCTCCCCACAAAACATTACCACCCTCACCGCCTATTGCAAACGGTGAGGGTGGTAATGTTTTGGTATTTAGCAATGGATTCTGAAGCGATTACTTCAGAGCCTCCTTGGCCTTGTTGGCAGCATTGTCGATGGCGTTCTTGGCAGCGTCCTTGGCGGCGTTCTTCTGCTCATCGACCTTAGCCTTGGCAGCGTCGACGACATCCTGACCAGCCTGCTTGGCAGCATCGAGTACCTCCTGGCCAGCGGCCTGGGCAGCATCGACAGCCTGCTGGCCTGCCTCAGCGGCAGCCTCGCCTACAGCCTCAGCAGCCTCGCCTACAGCGTCGGCAGCGACCTCGACCTTCTCCTGAGCCTCGGCCTGGGCGTCCGAAGCATTGTTGTTGTTACCACCGCAGGCGCAGAGCAGTGCGGCAGATGCGAAAATAACAAATACCTTCTTCATCTTGATAGTGGGTTTGTTTGGGATTAATGTTGGATAATGATAAATAGGAAGAGATAAGGGGTGCCGGCGGCATTGCTGACCGTTGGCACCCCTCATCGTTTGATTAAGCTATGATGCCCGATCAGATGGCGAAAGGATTCTCACCTGGATAGAGCTGACCGGCAGGAAGTGGAGTGTTGATGTCCTCCACGCCGAGCAGGTGCAGAGCCTCGAAGAGGATCTTGCCGACATGAGCGAAAGCGTAAGCTCCGTGGTGTGGGAAGCGCTTCTGGACGAGGACGTGACGATAGAAACGGGCGAAGCCAGGGATGGCTGCGATGCCGATGCCACCGAACGAGCAGGGGTTGATGTCGAGGAACTCGCCCTGAGCGATGTAGCTGACGAGCTTGGCGTCCGAGTTGGACTGCAGGCGGAACATCGTGGTCTGGCTGGGCTTGATCTGACCCTCGAGGGTGCCCTTGGTGATATCCTCGCCCATCAGACGTGCCTGGATGAGCTGATACTTGATCTTGCAGTCCTTCATGCACTGTGAGCAGGTGTTGCCGCAGTGGAAGCCCATGTAGAGGTCCTTCTTGTCAGCACCGGCGAGGCTGGCACCAGCAGGAATGACGTCGTCAGGTACGGAGTTGTTGATGTCGAGCAGGGTGGCAGGCATCTCGCTGGCGCACTCGGCCATGAACTCCGAGACGGCACCGTAGAGGTCCACCTCGCAGGCTACAGGGATGCCACGACCGGTGAGGCGTGAGTTGACGTAGCAGGGCTCGAAGTGGAAGACGGGCTGCCAGGCTGGCCAGCACTTGTTGGCGAAGACGGCATAGTTGCAGGCGCCCTTCTGGTTCTCGTACCAGTCCATCAGGGCGAGCTCCAGCTGTGCCAGCTTGGGCAGGACCTCAGGATAGGTGTTGCGGCTGGCACCCAGCTCAGCGGCCATATCCTTGGCGATGGCATCGATTTCGGCGGTGCGACCAGCCACCTTTTCGAACTGGCACTTCAGGTCGAGCTCGGAGTTCTCCTGTACCTCTACGCCGAGGTCATAGAGAGGCTGGATGGGAGCGTTGCAGGCGAGGAAGTCGAAAGGACGTGGGCCGAAGCCGAAGACCTTGAGGTTGCGCATGCCGATGACGACACGAGCGATGTGACGGAAGTCAGAGAGCTCCTTGACAGCCTCCTCGGGGGTGACGTTAGGATACTCGGGGATATAGACCTTGAGGCGACGGAGGCCGACGCTGTAGCTGAAGTTGAGCACACCGCAGAGGGCGTCACCGCGGTCGTTGGCAAGGTTGGCCTTGCCCTCCTCCTTGGCAGCGAGCACCATGGCTGGACCCTGGAACTTCTGGACGAACATAGTGGTAGGACCTTCGGGACCGAAGTTGCCGAGGAACATACAGACGGCATTGATGCCGTTCTCCTTGGCCCATGCCAGGGCGTTCATCGTATCGACCTCATTCTCGATGGTGACGGGGCAGTCATAGACTTCAGGCAATCCGGCCTTGCGAACCTCCGCCATGAGGGCAGCTACGCGGGCCTGGGTAAGAGTGATGGGGAAGCAGTCGCGGCTGACGCCGACGATGCCAAGCTTCACGGTAGGTTGATTGATCATTTTGGTAAGATGTTTGAGTGTGGAACTAATAGTACAATTAAGTAACTTATTTCAGTGGGCAAATATAATCCGTTTTTTCGAGGCTTGCAAATTTTTGACCGAAAAAATGCGAATTTTGCCCACATTTCATCTGGTAGCCCCCATTTAGGGGGCAGTTTTGAGCAATAACGCCCTCGCAATTACAGATAGCTGACCGTCTCGGAGAGCGGCTTGCGACTGAAGTGGTTGGCGAGTGGCTTGCCCTCGGGAGCGGCATAGCCAAGGTCGAGCAGCATGAGGATGTCCTCGCCTGCGGGAAGTCCCAGGGCATCGTGCAGTTCGTCGATGCGGACGCAGTTGAGCCAGCACGAGTCGATGCCCTCGTCGGCTGCGGCGAGCATCATGTGGGTGGCTACGATGGCGGCGTCCTCAGCGCCCGACTGACGGTGGTCGGTCGAGGGACCGGCGGCTGTGGGGTAGGTGTAGACGTTCGCCTTGTCGAAGGCTACGACGAGCACGGTGGGGGCGCCGTAGCGGCAGGGTGTGAACTGGTCGACCTTCGCTAGAGCCTCAGCCGACTGGACGACGTAGATGTGCTGTTCCTGCAGGTTCTTGGCGGTTGGGGCCAGGCGGCCTGCCTCGAGGATGGCCTCCAGCTTCTGCTGGGGTACCTGACGGCCATCGTACTTCTTGCACGAATAGCGCTGCTTGATTACTTCTTTGAATTCCATTGTTGTGGGGTATTTTTGTGCTTCTATATTACAAATTTCAGAACACAGATTGGACAGATTGAACAGATAGAAACAGATTTTTGAGATGCAATTTTGTTTTAGCTTTGCCAAAAAGTGCGCTGCAAATATACTCAATAATTGCCGAAAATCCAAATATTAGAGAATAAAATCGGGAAAATCTAACCTCAAGGGCGAATTTTCTGCCCGAAAGTTTGGAAATAGCGGAAAAACTGCTTACATTTGCAGCGCACTTTCAGGCGACACTGAAACAAATGCCGATTATAACAGGAACGCAGATTTAACAGAACACCTCACCCCTCCCATGAAACGAATACTCCTCCCCTTCCTCCTCCTGGCGCTGGGCCTCACGGGCTCGGCGTCCGCCCAGTTGCTCCACACCACCATTGCCCAAGGTGACATCCAGGGCGTCGCCGAAGAGGGC
>R14__coassemble_550_pt1 | contig 25115 bp, 17 predicted proteins | sample R14__metabat2_high_PE_017 | metagenome-assembled genome bin R14 | reverse complement strand
CTCTCCCCGCACCGAGCAGCATCCGCGCCCACACCCTGCCTCCGCTCCCCGCACCGAGCAGCATCCGCGCCCATACCCTGCCTTCCTCTTGCCCTAAGAGCAGCATCTGCGCGCAGATGCTGCTCTCCTCATGTTCCCAAGCCTGCGTCCACTTTCAGACGCGGCCTCCGCTTACCTCACGCGCCAGAATCTCCTTCATGACCGTAGCTGCGCCACCCGCAACGCTGAGCCACCCTTTGCAGCTCCTCCTGCGGCACCTCGGCAAGCCCGAGCGCCTCCATGGCTCCCTCGCGTCCGGCTGCATCGCTCCCGTTTCCGATCTCGATACCTTCCGCCCGCAGCAGGTCGCGTGCCTGTCGCACGCGCCATCCTGTCAACAGTTGTTGCAGGGTCACGCCCGTCATGATGCGCATGGCTCCGATGAGGTCACGCTTCTCGCAGCCGAGCAGCAGCGCCACGTCCTGCACCGTAAAGCAGGGATAGGTACCGTTGACCCTGATTTGTTACAAGGATTTTGGAGCAAGTGGTGACTGTCCTCTCTGACCCCCGACGGCTGCACCACTGCCCCTCATTGACTCCATGAGTATATATCAACAGAGTCTCCAGTGACTTCCCACCACCCCAAGAAGTGGCGTCGAAAACAAGGGGTCAGATAGACAAAATTGGTCTATTTCGGGGGCAAAATGGACAATAATTGAAAAAAATGAGGTCAAAAAGGTACGGCTTACGGAATTTATTTGTATATTTGCCACGTCAATTCGATGGATTCGGCTTGTTTCTGCCATCGCAGCGCAGGGGAGCGGGAGCCTTGAATTGGAATGGCCGGGAGTGAGCGTTTGCCTCTTGGCTATAGGATATAACAGATAGACGATGCTGCGAAATCACAATCCCCCCAAAAATCTACAGTTATGAAGAAAGTTCTACTTCTTTCGCTCGTCCTGGCATCTGCATCGAATGCCTTCATTGCCAATGCTCAGGAACAGCCAGCAAGTGCTGCCATTGCCACAGCCAACTACTCGCGTCCAGCCGGTGCCTGGTATTCGGGAGTATCACGCAACTTCAATGCCCTCGAGGGAGACAATGCAGCCCTCATCTGCCCTGCAGGTGCGTACGCCACGTGGACGGCTAATGCAGAAGGTAATGTGACGTGGGAGATGACTGCACTGGACGGCAGCGGGATCACCCTGTCGGGCGAGGGGCAGACCTTCACCCCTACCCTGTCGGACGGCTACTACACACGTCCGACCGTGACGGTGGACGGCACGACGGCGCGTGAGGCCGGCGTGGTAAAGGCAGGCGGCGGTCAGCTGGCTGACGAGAACGGCGACACCTACGGCGCCGGCGTCTTCGACGTGCAGAAGGGCTTCACCTACCGCAACGGCATGCTTTCGGGCTACAACCCCTATGCCATCTATTCGCTCAAGACGCTGTTCATGGAGAGCGCCTACACCCCCGTCGTCGTGAAGGCTGTGGGCAACTACATGGAGAAGCCTGCCACCCCTTACACCATCTCGAAGGCGGGCGTCGTGTGCTTCCTCAACGGCTATACGGCGGGCACCTTCACGTTGAAGGTCTACAAGGCCAGCAAGGACTTCGACAAGCAGCATGACTCGCAGAATACCGATGCCTGCCTTGACGCCATCACCCTGGGCGAACTGATTGCCGAAGCTACGCTATCGGCTACGGACCCCAGTATCACCACCTACCAGGACAATACGGGCACCCAGTGGGCCTACCTGCCTTTCGACCTGGGTCAGGTCTACTCCATCAACGATGCTATCGTGCTGCAGATCTCGGGGTTCGACACCTACTCGAAGCAGGACGACCACTATCCTCAGATCTACATGTTCACGCAGGCTGTGGCCAACGTCGAGTCGAAGGCCAACTATTCGTATGCATGGCTCGACCTCACTGCCAACGAAACCGGGGAGACTGCCGAGCATAACCTGCCGACGTCAATCATCGCCTGGATGGATGACGAGGGCAACTACCTGGTGGACGACAATGCCTATGCCATCTTCGTCGACGCTGAATATCCTGACACAGCTACGGGCATCGACCATGCGCGGAGTGGTGAGGATGAAACGGCACATGACCTGTTCGACCTGAACGGTCGCAAGATCAGCAAGCCCGTGAGCGGTCAGCTCTATGTCGATGCCAGTGACAACAGGACTTACCTGGCACGGTAAGACACGAAAGAGTGGGGCGAATGGCATAATCTCTTCATCCCCAGAAATGGTTTTACGAATTCAATTATTTATACTCAAATACAACAATGAAGAAATTCTACTCAATGCTGATTGCATTGGCTACCGTCGTAGGCAGCGCCTATGCGCAGGAGGCCGTCGATCTGGGCCTCAGTGTGAAATGGGCTGACCGCTACATGGGCGCTTCGGCCGTGCATGAGGTGGGCGACTACTACGCCTGGGGCGTGACCGAGTCGTACACGGAATTCTCGTGCGCGAACTACGACGCCGCTACGAAGTTCGCCAAGAACCAGTACGATCATGACAACCGCTCGACCTGTGGCTTCTGGAATATGGTGGAGCTGACCGCCGATATGGATGTGGCTCAGGTGAAGCTGCCCAAGGGCTGGCGCCTGCCTACTGCTGCCGAGGCGGAGGAACTGCTCACCACGTGCACCCTCGAGGATGTCGCTGGCTTCGACGGCGGCAGCAAGAAGGAGGGCAAGTCAGTCGTCAAGTTCTCGCACAACGGCCAGAGCATCGAGATCCCTACCGACGGGTACAAGACTGGCACGCAGTCGCTCTACACCGCCCGCAACCTGATGTTCTGGACCAGCACCGTCGTGGAGAATGCCGACAATCGCATGTTCTACCCTGAGCTCGGCTACGTACACTACAGCGACATGATGATCACCGAACACAGGTTGGCCTCCCGCGCCATGGACATCGGCGTCTGCATCCTGCCCGTCTACGACGAGAGCCTGGCTTCGATCAGCGAGGTGGAGGAGGTCGAGGCCGCCGAGGGCCCCGCGTACAACCTCTTCGGCCAGCGCGTGGAAGGCAATGCCCAGAGCATCGTGGTCCGTAACGGCGAGAAGATGATGGTCCGCTAAGGCGGAGCAATCTGCGATAAGCTATTGGCTCATGGAGGCAAGGGAGGCAAGGGGACGGTCACAGCTCCACGGCTCGCTTGACTCCATGAGTGTATTCTGGGGGGAGACGATATCGGGCGTTTCAGACCCTTCGGAGTCTTTTTGACCCTCAATCGTGCACTTTTTCGGTCAAAAATTTGGAAAGGTGGAGAGAAATGCGTACCTTTGCAGCGCACTTTCCGCATCGACGAAAGCAGAATCTATTCCTAACGGTTCAATCTGTTGTTCCCTTCGGTCACGTCCGAGAGAAGCAATCCGCGTTCCAATAAACTACAGAAAACAATCCCAATCTATCCGTCTATGAAGCCATACACCCTCATTGCAATCGCTTTGACCCTCACATTGACCCTCCCGTTGACCCAGACCAACCCCCTGCTGGCCCTGGAACACAACCCCAAGTTCGGCAAGCCTACGCAGGAGGAGCTGGAGATGACGCAGTACGACCCCGACCCCGAGGCGGACGCCGTGGTGCTCTACAACACGTGCGACGCGCAGTACACCATCACCGCCGCCGCCGACTTCCGCATCATCTACCGCCACAAGGTGCGCATCAAGGTGCTGAAGCCCGAGGGCACCAGCCAAGCCAACGTGGAGATCACCTTCGTCGACCCCGAGGAGTCGGGCAGCGCCAAGGAGATCATCAGCGGACTGAAGGCTTCGTCCTACAACCTGGAGGGCGGCAAGGTGGTGCGCACCAAGATGAACGGCGACATGAAGAGCGAGGAACGAATCGACAAGTACCGCAGCCGACAGAAGTTCGCCGTGCCCAACGTCAAGGTGGGCACAGTGATCGAATATGAATACGAGTGCCAGAGCGACTACTTCTTCAGCCCCGACACGTGGTATGCCCAGACGGACATCCCCGTCTTCTACACCGACTACACGATCTCGATACCCGACTGGTTCCAGTTCCGCGACAGCTTCACCGGCCAATGCCAGCTGGAGCGCAAGGCGGATCAGGACAACTTCAGCGTCTTCGTCCAAGGCCAGCAGCTCTCGACCGCTACCAAGCGTCTGACCTATGTGGGCAACTGCCTGCCCGCCCTCAAGGACGACCCCTTCATCCACTGCATGGAGGACTACTGCACGAAGGTCAACTTCGACATCAGCGGCATCAGCATCCCCGGATCGGTCTACAAGAGCTACAACCACTCGTGGACCGACATCGCCTACTCGCTCTACGAGGACGACGACTTCGGCAAGCGCTACGAACTCAAGAACCCCCTGGCCGAACAGCAGAAGGCGCTCAGCCTGGACGACATGGACCTCAGGAAGAAGGTGAGCGCCCTGCGCACACTGCTGCTGCAGAACTACAAGTGGAACGACAGCTTCAGCTTCTGGGGCGTGAGCTCGCGCAAGGCTGCCAAGGAGGACGAACTGAACGCCGGCTCGCTCAACTTCATCCTGATGAGCATGATGCGCGATGCCGGCATCGAGGCACTGCCCGTGGTGATGAGCCGCCGCTCGAAGGGACGTCTGCCCTTCTTCCCGACAGCCTCAGCATTCAACGCCATGGTGCTGCAGGTGGCCGAGACGGACAGTACGTGGTTCTACGTCGATGCCTGCGACGACGACTACCCCGTGGGCTCGCTCAATACCGACCTGCTGGTGGACCGCGCCATGCGCATCGGCACCAAGAGCGCCCAGATGGTCAACGTGGCTGACGCCTGCTCGGGCAAGAGCCAGACCAACATCGTGGCTCAAATCAGCGCTGACGGCGTGCTTAGCGGTACGATGCAAGCGGTGTGCCGCGACGAGGACGCCGCTTACTTCCGCAAGGCTTTCCGCGCTGCCCAGGACAGCACCCGCTTCATCGAGGAGATGGCGACGCGCTACAACGTGGAGTACGACTCGTACGAGGTGAATGGCCAGCGGGGTGGCGCCGAGCGCGTGGATGAGCGCATCACCTTCCACCGCAACCTGGAGGTGGCGGGCGACATGATCTACGTCAACCCGTTCCTCTTCATCGACGCGACGTCGCCCTTCACGGAGGAGAAGCGCGACCTGCCTGTGGAATTCGACTACAACAAGAGCCTGCGCGCCGGCATCAGCCTACGTCTCCCCGAGGGCTATGCCGTGGAGGAGATGCCTAAGAATAGGCTGCTGCAGTCGCCCGACAAGAGCATCACCTGCCGCATCGCCACCCGTCTGAAGGACGGCACGATTACAATCAACTACAACTTCGCCCGCAAGGCCATGCTCTACGCGGCTACGGACTACGAGCTGCTGCGCAGCATCCATGCCGACATCGAGGCGGCATGCGGCGAGATGATCGTGCTCAAGAAGGCGCAGCAATAACCCCTCCCATTCCCTCTCACTATATGACTATTGCCCACTCACGCTACCTGCTCACCGCCCTGCTGACATTGGCCCTCAATGCCTCGCTGCAGGGACAGGACGTCACGGTCCTGGAGAAGACCATCGAACTGGAACTGACCGGCACACGCTCGGCCGTGTGCCGACACCACGAGACCATTCGCATCAACAACGAGCACGGCGACGGCGCTGCCTCCTTCTACGTCGGATGCGGCAAGGACCTCGCCCTGGAGTCGTTCAGCGGCGTGATCACCGATGCCACGGGCCGCGTGCTCAAGAAGGTGAAGAAGAGCGAACTGATACGCAGCGAATACTCCGAGGCGCTGGCTTCGGACGACTACCAGTACGTCTTCCCTTACTCCCCTACCAGCCATCCGGTCACGGTGACCTACGACTGGGAGACGGAGATGAGCCACGGCATCTATGCCCTACCCGTCTTCGCCCCGCAGACGGGCTACGAGATGGAGGTGGTGAAGGCGAGCTACCACATCCAGGCTCCGCAGGGCACCGAGCTGCGCTGGCATGCCGAAAACTGCTCGCCAGTGGTGCGCGAAGGGACCGACGCGAAGGGACACCACCTCTGGGACGTCGAGATGGACTCGCTGGCGCCCCTGCACCGCTATGCGTGGGGCGAGCCGCTGCGCCGGCAGCGGCCTGCCATCTACTTCATCCCCAGTGGCTTCGAGATGGGTGGCTACGAGTGCGACCTGTCGTCGTGGCAGACCTTTGGCAAGCACAACTGGACGATGAACCAGGGACGCGACCAGCTGCCTCCTGAACTCATCGAACGCCTGCACCAGCTCACCAATACCTGCCAAAGCGACCGCAGCCGCGTGCGCATGGTGCGCCAGCTGCTGGGCGAGACGACTCGCTACGTGAACATCGAACTGGGCATCGGCGGCTTCCAGACGCGCACGGCGCAGGAGGTCTACCGGACGGGCTTCGGCGACTGCAAGGCATTGACCAACTACTTCTGCGCGATGCTGCATGCCCTGGGCCTGCCTGCGGTCTACACGCTGATATCGACCGAGCATGAACGGCTGTTCGCCGACTTCCCGAGCCTGCAGCAGCTCAATCACGTCATTGCGCAGGTGCCCCTGCCGGGCGACACGCTGTGGGTGGAGTGTACCAACGCGCGCGTACCTTACGACTACATCCCCGCATCGTGGGCGGACCATGATGCCCTACTCATCACCGAGGAGGGGGGCGTATTGACCCACGTACCGGCGCAAAGGGCGGAGCAGAATGTGGAGGCAGCCCACTACGACATCGACCTGAAAGCCGACGGCAGCGCACGCATCGCCTTCAGCAGCTACGAGACGGGGCTCTGCTTCGAGCAGGACCTGCACATGCTGCTGGCGAAGGATGCCGACAGGAGGAAGGCTGTACTGCAGTCGATCTACCTGCCTAAGGGGACCATCGAACGCCTCGACGTGAGCAGCGAGGGCAGCCGCCTGGAGCTCGGCTGGGAGGCGACGAGCCAGGGCTACGGCAGGCGTACGGGGTCGAGGCTCTTCGTGCCTGTCTGCCCCTATCAGTACGCGAAGGTGCGCAATACGAAGGAGCCGGCGCACGTCATCGACCAGCAGGGCGATGGATATACGCACCGCGACACCATCGTGCTGCACCTGCCTGAGGGATACGAGATAGAGCAGCTGCCGCAGTCGGGAAGGATAGAGACGGAGTTCGGATGCTATGAGATGGCAGTGAGGGTGATGGATGAGGATGAAGGAGCGAGCGGCGGCGAGGGGAAGAGCGGCCAAACAGGGACGCAAGCAGAAACGGGGACCCCGGCAGGAAGGAGGACCGTGCGGATAGTGAGCGAGATGACGCTCAATAATGGACGGTTCGACAGCTCGCACTATGAGGCGTGGCTGACGTTCAGGAAGAACAGGGCGACGATGTCGAGGAGCGAGATGGTGATTAGGTTATGAGGTTGAGAGGTTATGAGGTTATGAGGTTGGGAGGTTTATTGGGTTATTGGCTAAGAAGTGGATAAAGATTACCCCCGTGACAGGAAGATGTCACGGGGGTAATGTGTTGTGTAGCTTTACGCCGAATGATTATCGGGAGACGATGTAGCGATTGGCCTTATTTGGAGGCAATGTTGCGCTTGAGGACGATGGCGGTGCGGGCAGGGAGGTAGAGACGGAGCCAGCCCTTGCCGTCAGCCTCATAGGCAGGATCGTGCTGGGTGACATAGGGCGCATCAGCCTTGACATTGCCGAAGCCGCCGAACTCGGGATCGTCGGAGTTGAGGACGAGCGAATACTCGCCGTTCTTGACCAGGAGGCCGTAGTCGGTGTAGGAGTGCTCACCGTCGAAGTTGAAGACGAAGAGCAGACGACGGCGCTCGAAGGCGAGCACCTTGTCACCACGGTTGTCCATGATCTCGACGAAGGGAGCCTCGTTGAACTTGAGGACAGAGGTGATGAGGTGGTTCTCGGCGATGTGCCAGCGGTTGAGGTACTTGAAGGTGAGTTCCTCGTTGTCGACCAGATCCCACTGACGACGGGCGTACTTGTGGCTCCAGCCATTGCCCTCACGCGGGAAGTCGATCCACTCGGGATGTCCGAACTCGTTGCCCATGAAGTTGAGGTAGCCGCCGTTGATGGTGGCGAGGGTGATGAGACGGAGCATCTTGTGGAGGGCGATGCCGCGATGGACGGTGAGGTTCTCGTCGCCGATCTTGAAGTGCCAGTACATGTCGGCATCGACGAGGCGGAAGATGATGGTCTTGTCGCCTACGAGTGCCTGGTCGTGGCTCTCGACGTAGGAGATGGTCTTGCCCTGCGGATTGTTGATGAGCTGACCGCCCTCGCAGAGCTGCCACTTGATGTCGGTGGTGTTCCAGTCCTCGTCGCGCTTCTCCTTGAGGGTCTTGATCCAGAAGTCGGGCACGTTCATCTGCAGACGGTAGTCGAAGCCGATGCCGCCATTCTCGAACGGAACCGTGAGGCCGGGCATGCCCGATACCTCCTCACCGATGGAGATGGCCGTGGGCTTGAACTCGTGGATGAGCTTGTTGGCCAAGGTGACGTAGCAGATGGCTTCACCATCGGCATTGGGGCTGAAGTAGTCGGCAAGGTTACCGCTGCCGCCCTGATGGTCAAGGTAGAGCATGGAGCCGACACCGTCGAAGCGGAAGCCATCGAACTGATACTCGTCGAGCCAGAAGCGGCAGTTGGAGAGCAGGAAGTGCATCACCTCGGGACGGGCGTAGTCGAAGCAGAGCGAATCCCACTGGGGATGCTCGCGACGGCCACCGCCATGGAAGTACTGGCAGGGATCGCCACAGAAGTTGCCGAGGCCCTCGAGCTCGTTCTTGACGGCATGCGAATGGACGAGGTCCATGATGACGGCGAGGCCCAAGCGGTGGGCATCGTCGATGAGGTGCTTGAGCTCATCGGGGGTGCCGAAGCGGCTGGAGGCAGCGAAGAAGTTGGAGACATGATAGCCGAACGAGCCGTAGTAGGGATGCTCCTGGATGGCCATGATCTGGATGGCGGTGTAGCCGAGCTTGACGACACGGGGCAGGACGTTGACGCGGAACTCCTCGTAGGTGCCTACCTTCTCCTCGCTGGTGGCCATGCCGATGTGGCACTCGTAGATGAGGAGCGGGTCGACCTGAGGCTGGAACATCTTGGTGCGCCAGCGGTAAGGCTTGGCAGGAGCCCAGACCTGGGCGGAGAAGATCTTGGTCTTCACGTCCTGGATGACGCGGCGGGCATACGAGGGGATGCGCTCGCCCTGACCGCCCTCCCAGTGGATGGAGAGTTTGTAGAGGTCCTCGTGATGGAGCGCGTCGGCAGGGAGGGTAATCTCCCAGTCGCCGTGTTCATTGAGACGAGTGCAGGCATACTCGGGGAGCTCCTTCCAGTCGTTCATCTGACCGACGAGGTAGATGGCGGTGGCATTGGGAGCCCACTCGCGGAACACCCACGTGCCGTCCTTCTGACGATGGAGGCCGTAGTACATGTAGCCGCAGGCAAGGTTGGAGATGGAGCCGGTCTGCTGCGTGATCTCGTGCAGACGCCAGGCGGCATACTTGAAGCGGCCGAGGACGGCGTCGGAGTAATCCTGGAGGTAGGGCAGGTCGCGGAGTATCTTGAGCGAAGTGGGACGAAGCGAGTTCATCCACTTGTTGATGACCAGCGGGTCATGGGTGGCAACGACCTCATTTACGACCTTGCTGGTGGCACCGAACGAGGGTGCTTTCTTTGGGGCGGGAGTGGTGGCTTTTTTCATTGGTAGGAATGATTTGGAGGGGGAGGATTTGTGGGATTTTAGAGATTTTAGGGACGAATGTATCGCGGGAACAATTATTGTATCGCGGGAATTGGATATGAAGAAGAGACTTGGGACAGAATAAGTAATGTCCCTAATATCCCTAATATCCCTAAAATCCCTAAAATCCTTATACCATAAATTCCCTAAAATCACAGCTTGATCTTGACGACTACCTTGCGCCAGGTGCCTTCGCCGATGCAAGGCTGATGACCGTCCCAAGGCCAGAAGATGGCGAAGTGCATGGGGGCGACGCTGATCAGGCCGGACTCGGTCTTGTCGCTGTACTTGGTGATGTCCTTCTCGGGATTGTAGGGGGCATCGGGCTGCTGGAGCTCCTCGGTAGGCATGTAGCCCATGATCTCGGTGCCGTCGAGTGGGATCTGGATGTCGAGATAGTTGTTGTGGGTCTCGAACTTGGCGGCCTCGATGGTCTTGCCGGGCTGAACCATATAGTTGATGAAGCAGTTCTTGCCATCGAGCATGATCTTGCCAGGTTCAACGGTGGACCAATCGGTGTTCTTGACGAAGTCGAATGCCTGCTTGAAGTAGGGATTGAGTGCCTCGTAACGGGCGCTGTTCTGAAGAGAGTCTAGTACCATAAGTTAGATGTCGCCTCAGGCGACGGTGTTAAGATGGAGTTGATATTTGTTAGTGATCAGATTAGCGATTATTAGACGGGGCAAAGATACAAAAAAATTTCGACCCGACCAAATGATTGGGGCGAAATTTTCAATTTTTATGTTGAAGAACAACTTTTTGACCCTATTTTCGGAAAGTTTGCCAAATAGAAAGATGCTATTGCCGCAAAGGCAGGAGCGCATCTCGGGGAACGGAACTATTTGCGCATCGACTTGCCACGGCGCATCATGTTGGTCTTGAACTTCTGTTCGGCCTGCTGGAGCTGGAAGATCTGGAGCGGGGTAAGGACGGACTGGAAGCGTGCCAGGAAGCGCTGCTCGAGCAGGGCATCCTCGACCTGGAGCTGGGCGTTGTTGTGATTGATGCGGACCAGGGTGCTGTCGGCCACGGGCTGACCGCTCTCGAGCTGGATGCGGACGGCACGGGCGCCGCCGTACTTGCGGAAGAGGGCTGCCTTCTCGGACTGCAGTTCGTGGTAGATGGGGATGAAGCGGGCGCTGTCCTGAGGCGAGAGGCCGAGCTCGTGGACCACGGCATCACACTTCTCGTGGAGGTAGGAGCCGAAGTTCGGGCCGGACTGCTGATGATGACGGGCATTGGGCCGCTGCGTGGAGGTCTGCTGCGCCTTGGTGCCTTCGGCGGCGGCACGGCGGCGGGCATTCTGTGCAGGGAGGGTGGCGGTGAGGACGAACAGGAGAAGGAGGAGCGAAAGGATGCGTTTCATAAGCCAGAGAGAGGGGATCAGATTTCGCAATAGAGTTCGTACATGTCATAGTCGCTGGCCGAGACCAGCAGGTCGGCTGCCTCCTCTTCAGTGAAGGAAGCGAGGGACGCATCGTTACCCTCGGCGTTGCCTTCGAATTCGGCGAGGCCCCGTGTGATGCCTTCAGCGCCATCCTCGGTCTGCTCGATGACATCGGTCGGCACGGTCGCGTCATTGCCTCCATGCTGCAGGAAGAGGCTCAGACCGACGATGAGGCAGACGGCAGCGGCAACGCTGATCCAGCGGCGGGGACGCAGGACGGCGGACTTGGTCTCGCGGGTGGCCTGCTCGGCAGCGGGCTGCTGGACTTCAGCTGCAGCTCCCTTCTCCTGCTCCTGGTCAATGATCTGGTTCATCTGCTGCTCGAACTGGGCGAAGAATCCTTCGGGCACCGTCATGCCGCCATGATTGCGGCGGGCGTCGCGGAGAAATTCCGGAAGCTCAGGATCGGCGAGAGATATATTCTTATTATCGTCTTTCATAAACACTAATTGTTTCTGGTTGTATATTGGTTCGACTTGCCGAGGGGACGGAAGTTTAAACTAAATCTCATTTTTTTTGACGTAGGCGGTGATTTTTTCGACCGCGAAATGGTAGCTTGCCTTGAGAGCGCCTACGGAGGTGCCGGTGATGCGCGAGATGTCCTCGTAGGGGAGCTCGTCGTAATAGCGCATGTTGAACACCTCGCGCTGCTTAGCCGGCAGCTGGGCGATGGCCTCGAGGAGGAGGCGCTGGGCTTCGTTGCCGTCGAAGTAGCGATCGGCCTCCTGCGTGTCCATGACGTAGCCGTCGGGGTCGTCGATGGTCATCTCCTGCTCTGCCTGCCGCTTGGCCAGGAAGGTGAGCGACTCGTTGTGCGCAATGGTGTAGAGCCACGTCGAGAGCTTGGAGTCGCCTCGGAAGTTGTCGAGCGCCTGCCATGCCTTGAGCAGCGTGTTCTGGAGCACATCGCTCGTGTCCTCATGGTCGAGGACGAGCTTGCGGATCTGCCAGTAGAGCTGCTCCTGATAGCGATGGATCACCTGGCTGAAGGCGTCGCGCCGGGTGGCAGGATCCTTCAGCAGCTGGGTGAGCTGTTCTTCGGTGAGGTTCTGTGACATGAGGATTGATTAAATTCGTTTGCAAAGGTTTTTGAACGGACAATTCTTGCAGGTCCAAGTGTCCTGGCATTGGCCGAAGGGGATGTCGGGATTGAAAATCTCGACGAAGAGCTGCTGCAGGCGGGCGAGGAACTCGTCGTGGCAGACGCTGAAGTCGGTGAGCTCGGCACCAGCCATCGTAAGCCGGGTGCAGGTGGGGATGCCGGCATGCAGGTCACGGACAAAGTAGAGGTTGGGCTCGACATGTGCAGGTGCCGCCGTGAGGTGGAAGTCGCGCAGGTCATCGGGCTGGGCATGCTCGAGCAGGAGGCTGTAGAGCATCACCTGGAAGGCTTCGGACGAGCCTTTACCCTGAGGTCTGAACAGGTCATCGACGGTGTCGAAGACGAGCTTCTCGCCTTTGCTCTTGCTGCCGGAACTGCCGGTCTTGTAGTCGACGATGCGGACGGAATCGGTGCCGCCAGAAAGCGGACAGTCCACGCGGTCATAGATGGCCTTGATGCGCACCCGGAGATCAGGTGCCGCCTGGAACTCGAAGTGCTGCTGCTGCTCGCCGGCGAGGTATTCGAAGGGACAGAACTGCTGGTCGTGCCGCAGCGTCTCGACGACGTAGCTGGTGAGGATCTTGACGATGAGCAGATTGTAGCCTTCGGGTTCGGCGATGCCCATCTTGTCATCGAATGCCTGACGGATGCACTGCGTAATCTCGCGCTCGGGATGCTTGATGTAGCGGTCGAGCATCGAGGACTCGACACGCCGCCCTTCGCACTGCGAATAGAGCAACTCGAGGGCGCGGTGCAGGATGTCGCCAAACTTCTTCGAGTCGACGCCCTCTGTGACCTCGTCGTCCTCGTAGAGCTGACGGACGAACGAGAGGTAGAACTTGAGGGGGCACTGGATGTAGTACTTGAGGACCGAGGCAGAGATGTTGCGCTTGCCCTCGGTAGCAAGGCACTGACGCAACTGCGCCATGACCTCCGGCGTCTTGGGCACCGCGAAGCCCGAGGGGGAGACAATGCGGATGGGGTCGGACTGCGTGCGGGGCTTCAATGCCTCGTGGTGGCCCATCAGGAAACGCAACTGCTTGACGTAGCGGCTCTCCTCGCCCGACTGCATGACTCCGGTTCGGCTGTCGTAGATCATCGCCACGCGGCGCGCACGGCTGATGAGGCGATAGAAGTGATAGGCGAAGACCGAGTCGCGATGGCGCTGCGTGGGCATGCCGAAGGCATCGCGCAGCGACATGGGGACGAAGGTGTTCTGGACGGGCTTGGCCGGGAAGGTGCCCTCGTTCATCGAGAGGATGATGACGTTGTCGAAGTCGAGGGCGCGGGTCTCGAGCACACCCATGATCTGGAGGCCACGGAGCGGTTCGCCCGAGAAGGGGACGCTGACACCCGCCACCAGTCGGTCGAGCAACTGGAAGAGCGTGCGGGGGGTGAAGCTGAAGACCTGGCGGCTCACTTCGCTCTGCAACTGGAGCACCACCTTGCGATAATGGTAGAGGAACTCGTAGTCGATGGGCGACCAGGTGGAGGCCTCTCCTCCCCCATCGGACGCTGCATCGTCGACCTCCTCATCCAGGTCAGAGAAGAGTTCGTACTGACCGTTGTCGTCCGAGGGGGGCTCGTCGGACTTGCCGAGCTCGATGTCGCGTGCGGCACGCTTCATGAGCAGGTTGAGGAGCTCCAGGAGGTAGTCGAGCGTCTCGGTGGCGGTGCGCAGCGGACGGAAGACGCGGCTCAGGAAAGCATCGTCGGCGAAGAGCGACTGTGGGACTTGATAGAGGTTGCCGTCATTGATGCGGGCGCTGAGCTGACGCGCCGTGCGTCCCGTCATGCCAAGCGTGAAGCTGTGCGACAGGAGGGGGAGCACCTGACGGAAGTAGAAGGTCCGTTCGCGCTCGCGCCAAGCCTGCTGCAATTGGGCAAGTTTCTGGACAAAGGCGGCGACGGGCGTGGTGCGCAGACTGTAGCCCATGGTGACGTTGAAACTGTCGAACGCACGGGGCACGGCGTAGAGCATCGGGAGCAGCAGGTTCTCGTCGGGAAGGACGACGGCGGTGCGGAAGGGGTCGAAGCCGGGCACGGAGTTGCTCCAGTCGAGGAGGATGCGCCTGGCCTGCTGCGCCTGGCCTACGCCGGACGAGACGGAGTAGAGGCTCACTTCGCGCTCCGCCTCGGGGACGAGCCCGGGCTGGAGCTCCTCGTCGGTGAGCTCGTTGCCGAAGTCGCGCAGATTGCTGCGGGTGAAGAAGGCCGCCGACGTGGCGCGCGAATGCTCATGCTGCAGGTTGGGGTCGGCATAATCCCAGCAGAACTCGGCATGCCCATAGAGGCGCAGTAGCTGCATCAGCCGACGGTCCACCTCGCTGACGGCAGTGAGGCCCACGAAGACGACACGGTCATAGCGCAGCAGCCCCTCGAAGGGATCGCCGCTGGCGGTCTCGCCTGCCTCGATACGCGCCTTCAGGCGCTCCACGACTTCACGCTCCATCATGCCCTCGTAGGCGAGGTTGTCGCGCGACAGTTCGTCACGGAAGGTGTGGTAGAGTTCGTCGAGGATGGCCCACGTCTGGCCGAAGACCTCGTGCTTGTCGCCCTCGGCATAGCTGCGTTCGGGCTGGAAGCTGGTCCAGAAGCTGCGGATGACGCGTATCTGCTCGGGAGTGAAGCCGGCGAACTCCTCGTCGATCTCCTTGAGCTCACGGACGTTGCGGAACACCTGGTCGGCACCCACCATGTACTTGTCCACATCGTCGAAGTCCGAGAGCAGCATGTCGCCCCAGAAGACGAACTGGTCGAACGTCTCGCGGTCGCGGCGCCGGCTCAGCCGGTCGTAGACCTGAAAGAGCCGGAACAGCAGCGCCGTGCGGTCGATGACATGACGGGTGCTGAAGAGGCCGAAGAGCTCGCTGATGGTGGTCACGGCAGGCACGCAGCAGGGACCGCCGAAGGCCTCCTCAAGATGACGGGCAAAGAAGAGCGAGCTCCTGCGGTTGGGGAAGCAGAAGAGGCAACGAGACAACGGCAACGAGGGCAACTCGTGATGGAGCTGCGCCTCGCTGCATGACTTGTTCTTATAGTGTCGGGCTACGGTCTTAAGAAATTCCTCCATACCGCGGTAGGGTCATCTGCTGTATTGGTCGACGAGGAGGTGACGGACCTTCTCGTAAGGGATCACAAGAATGTGGGTGGCATTGGCCCATTGGTCAAAGGGCAAGGCACCCGTGCTGAAGGCGACACCCTCCTCGAGGAAGGCGACGCTGGTGGGCTGGATGTCGGACGAATAGTCGCAGTCGCCCGCCTCGATGGCGAGGTCGTCGGGATTGCGTCGGCGCAACTGGTAATGGCGGCCGCGGGCGGCATCGACCAGCAGGTCGTTGAGCTCGGCGAGCTGATCGTCACGGATCACGTCGGTGAGCTCGAGCTGACGACCTGTGCGACGGTCGAAGCTGACGGCGTAGTGCACGGGGCGCTGGGGCTCCTCGGTGGAATAGGCGACGAAGTAGGAGGCCACCTTCGGCGACTGCCAGCAGCGGTAGATGGCGCAGCCATAGCGTCCTGAGGGACCGTGCTGGTCAGCCGGACGGTCGCGGCCGATGAGCCAGAGTCGGCGCTGATAGTAGTCGAACATCTCCCGTCCGCCATCGCCGATGATGCCCTGATAGGGACTGCAACCACGGTTGAGCGTCTCCATCTCACCATCGCCGTTCTCCTGCGTCTTCTCGCCGTTGACGCGGATGTCGAGTTCACGCGTCACGTCGTAGTAATAATGCGAGAGGACGTCAGCCATCCACTGCTGCAGGAGCGAGTCCAGCGGATACTCGACGGCAGCGAAGGTGACCGACTCCTGCCGGCAGGTGTCAGAACTGCAGCCGACGCGCTGGAAGTGGGTCTCGATGATGGGCTCCTTGTTGCCCAGCAGGGTGCGGATCACCAGCGTGCTGGCGATGTCGCCACCGGCATCGAGCAGGATGCGCGGCACGTAGTCCTGCGACCGGATGGCCAGCCCTTCGTCCTGGTCGACAGGGGCAGACACCACGACAGAGGCGGCCTCAGGGGTCGTCTCGGAGGCGTCTGACGATGTCTCAGAACTGTTGTTGCCTTGGCTGGAACATCCTGCCCAGGTGAACAAGGCAAGGAGCAGAAGGCTGCTGGTACCGATACGCTGCATTGTGGAAATGTTGTTTTGTCGGGGGCAAAGATACGATGATTTTCGATACAATCCAAATTTTGGAGTCAATTTTTTTTACAATACGGTCAATCTCGCCCCATATCGCCCCGATTTGACACCTCAAATTGGGCAAAAAAGGATTGATTTGGGTTTCAATTGACGTTAATAACTGTTAAACGATAGGTATTCCGCCCCGTTTTTGAAAATTACCCGACCGATTTTTTGGCAGTTTCAGGAAAAAGCACTACCTTTGCGCGCATTTTATAAGAAAAGCAGACATGAAACTCTACAAGACTCTCATATTCATCTTCGCCCTGCTTGCCGTGCTGGCAGGCATCAGCCTGGTATTCCCCGAGGAGGGCATCCAGATCGGATCTTTGCATCTCAACTTCCCCAGCCTGCGCGAAGTCCTCTCCTTCACCTCCAGCGAGGAGGAGGAACACGAACTCACCCCCGAGGAACTCCTGGCCAAGGAGATGGAGGTGCTGATGCAGGCACAGGACTCGACGTTCCTGGACTTCTGCCAGAACAGCCCCATCCGCATCTCGATGCCCCGCGTGCATCGCTACGAGACCGATACGTTGACCCAAGCACAATATCTGGAGATGAGCGACAGCCTGCGCCTGACGTTCGACAGCATCACCTCCTACGTCGACAGCACCGCCGTACTGACCGCATCGGCAGCCCCCGACACGATGTGGGTGACCCACCGCGACGTCCTCACCGACGAGCGCGACCTGACCTATCTGGACGACCTCTTCCTGTCGCTCGACAGCGCCCGTTCGCACCACGTCCGCATCATCCACTACGGCGACTCGCAGATCGAGGAGGACCGCATCACCTCGGGCCTGCGCGAGCACTTCCAGGAGATGTTCGGTGGCGGTGGCTGCGGCATGATGCCTGCCCAAAAGTGGGTGGCCAAGCTGACCGCCTTCCAGAGCACGTCGCCCGAACTGCCCTACTACGTCGCCTACGGCACGACGACCATGCACGCCAAGAGCAACAGCTACGGCCCCATGGCTACCGTGGCACACGCTGCAGGCAACGTCAAGATCACCTACTCGATGGTGAAGAACGACAAGTTCACTCACGTGCGCGACTTCGACCGCGTCTCGGTGCTCCGCAACAATCCCGACGGCTCGGGTCTGCAGTACCTGGTGCAGGAGTTCGACACGATGCAGCAGAAGGTGACGGTCAACGTGGCTGGCCCTGCCGACATCTACGGCGTCCTGCTCGACCAGAAGACCGGCGTCTCGATGGACAACGTGCCGATGCGCGGCTCGTCGGGCAACATCTTCACCCGCATCGCCCGCAATACGCTGGAGCCCTTCTTCGAACATGAGAATGTCCGCCTCATCATCCTGCAGTACGGCGGCAACTCCGTGCCCGGCCTGCGCAACGAGGAGTCGCTGGTCAACTTCTGCAAGGACATCCAGCGTCAGATTCGCCTCTTCAACGAGATTGCCCCTGACGCCAAGATCCTCTTCATCGGCCCCTCGGACATGAGCACCAACGTGGGCGGTCAGATGAAGACCTACGCCCACCTGCCCCACTTCGTCGAACTGCTCGACGAGTACGTCACCGCTGCCGGAGCCTCGTTCTGGAACCTCTACAGCGCCATGGGCGGCGAGAACTCGATGGTGCAGTGGGTGGCTGCCCGTCCACAGCTGGCAGGCGAGGACTACGTGCACTTCACCCACAAGGGCGCCGAGCACGTGAGCGACCTGCTGTTCGAGACCATCGACACCTATTATAAATATTATAAGTTCCGCCGTGGTGAACTCGAGCTGGAACTCCCCGTCGCCAATGAAGATTCACTTGCTGCCGCTGCTGACAGTCTGCCTGTCGCTGCTGAATAACGTCGCCAACGCCCAGAGCCCTCAGTGGCCCGACGTGGTGGTGAGCCGCCATACCCACCTGGTGCTGCCTGGCCAGAAGGAGGGACTGCGCCCCTTCTACGACCGGCTGCACGCCTTGCGCCAGAACCCCATCAAGGGACCTGAGGTCAACATCTTCCACATCGGAGGTAGCCACGTGCAGGCAGGCGAACTGAGCAACACCATCCGCATGCACTTCGAGCCTTCGGGCGACCGCGGACTGCTCTTCCCCTTCCGCGCCATCAAGACCAACGGACCCCAGTCCTACCGCTTCGACTACACCGGCATATGGAAGGGTTCGCGCTGCGTCTCACAGGAGCCTGACGTCGAACTGGGTCTGTCGGGCGCTGCCGCCATCACGAGCGACCGCGACGCTACCATCACGCTGCATCTGCGCGACGAGGGCAAGTGGGACTTCAGCCAGCTGCTGGTGCTGGGCCAATCGAGCGACGACACGGTAGTGCCCTACCTCACTACGCAGCGAGGCGACACCATCTGGCACGACCCCATCCTGAGCCGCATTGCCGACGTGGAGGGTACGTGGACCTTCCAGATGCTGCAGCCCGACAGCGTCATCACCCTCCACCTCGAGGGCCTGACGCGCAACGTGCCTGAGAAGCAGAACCGCAAGACCTACCTTCCCCTGGAGGACCGCCACTACTTCATCCTGCGCGGCATGCTGCCCGCCACGGGCCACCGCGGAGTAACCTACACGGCTTCGGGCATCAATGGCGCCTCGCTCCCCTCGTGGCAGCGATGCACGCGCCACTTCGACCAGGAGCTCTCGCTCCTGCCGCCTGACCTCACCATCTTCGGCGTAGGCATCAACGATGCCCACGTCCCCGAGGCGGACTTCGACCCGGAGGTCTTCAAGGAGAACTACCGACAGCTCATCCAGCGCATCCGCGCAGTCAGTCCCAACTGCTGCTTCCTCTGGATCACCAACAACGACAGCGCCATGAAACACGGCCGTGGACGCCGTGCCCGCTACACGCCCAACAAGAACGGCGAGCGTGTGGAGAAGGCGATGATGGAGCTCGCCGAGGAATACAACGGCGCCGTGATCGACGTCTTCGCCCTCATGGGCGGACTGGGCTCGGCACCGAAGTGGGTGCAGGCTGGACTGATGCAGCGCGACCGTGTCCACTTCACGCGCGACGGCTACCAGCTCATCGGCAACATCCTTTATGCAGCTCTCGCCGAAGACTACGCCCGCTACTACATAGATTAACCCCTCCCCCACCTTTTTCAGACTTTTCTGATTTAGCAAAACAGTCCTGATTTAGCAAAACAGTCATGCAAGACCTACTCATATTGATCAAGGAATATCTCCTGAACATCTTCGCCTTCGATCCCCATTCGCCCCTGCTCTTCACGCAGTTCAGGTTCTGGGCCTTCCTGGCGGTGGTTTTCACGGGCTTTGCCATCGTGACAGGCTCGATACGGCGCAACCGCTCTGGTTCGCCCCTGCACCTGCCGGGGTGGCGCAGGCTGATGCGCAATGGCTACCTGTTCCTGATCTCGCTGCTGTTCTACTACAAGACATCCGGACTCTTCGTGGGACTGCTGATCCTGGTCACCTGCACTGACTTCTTCATCGCGCAGGGCATCTCGTTCTTCCGCAAGCGTGCCGAGAAGCGGGGAGCCACCCGCAGCGGCATGGCGCTGGCTCTGCTCATCCTGTCGGTCACCATCGACCTGGGCATCCTCTGCTACTTCAAGTACAGCTACTTCTTCGCCGACGTGGTCAACCAGCTCTTCGGTACCCCCTACGAGGTGACCAACATCGCTGCCAAGCTGGGCAACCACATCGTGGGCTCGCCCTTCTGGAGCGTGGACCGCATCGTGCTGCCTGTGGGCATCTCGTTCTACACCTTCCAGGTCATCTCCTACACCGCCGACGTCTACAAGGGACTGGTCCGTCCGGTGCGCAACATCCTGGACTTCGGCTTCTACGTCTCGTTCTTCCCCCAGTTGGTGGCTGGTCCCATCATCAAGGCATCCGACTTCATCCCGCAGCTCTATCGCCGCTATGCCCTGAGCCGCACGCAGTTCGGCATCGCCGTCTTCTGGATTCTCAACGGTTTGACCAAGAAGATCGTCATGTCGGACTATCTGGCGGTCAACTTCATCGACCGTGTGTTCGCCAATCCGCAGCTCTTCTCGGGCTTCGAGAACCTGGCTGCCATCTTCACCTACTCGTTCCAGGTCTATGCCGACTTCTCGGGCTACACCGACATCGCCATCGGCCTCTCGCTGATGATGGGCTTCTACCTGCCCCAGAACTTCAATTCGCCCTATAAGGCGCAGAATGCCGCCAACTTCTGGAAGCGCTGGCACATCTCCCTCTCGCGCTGGCTGCAGACCTATCTCTACATCCCGCTGGGAGGCAACCGAGGCTTCTCGTTCGGCACCTGGTTCTGGACCGCCATCATCACGCTGGCGGTACTGATCTTGAGCGGCTCGCCCATCGTGGCTCTGGTGCTGCTCATCGTCGTGCTGACCACCCTCGTCACTGCCCTGCGCAGCCCCGAGAAGCGCAAGGCCATCTACGCCAACATGAACCGCATGATCACGATGCTGCTGGGCGGACTGTGGCACGGAGCATCGTGCAACTTTCTGGTCTGGGGCGGACTGAACGGCGTGGGCATGGTGATCTATCGTCTGTGGGCCGACATGCACACGGTCAAGCGCATCATCGTCGCAGCCTATGCCACCGTCGTCCTCGCCCTGCTCCGCCTGGAGCTGCCCTCTGCCCTGCCCCTCTGGAACGTGCTGCTCATCTTCTGCGCCTTCGTCACCGTCAGTATGATCATCAAGTGCGCCTGGCAGTACTTCAATTCGCAGCGCGACTACGAGCGCTGGGTCACCTTCGGCCATGCCACCAACGTCTGCTGGAGCGTGCTGGTGACCTTCACGTTCATCACCTTCACCCGTCTGTTCTTCCGCTCTGGTTCGAACCTTGACCCGGCAGTGGCCAACGAGACCGCCTGGAACATCGCCACCACCATGATGGAGCGCATCGGCACTCCATGGACCGTCAGCCCGCTCGAGGTGATCCCTGCCTACTGGAAGGTCTTCCTGCTCTTCATCCTCGGCATGGTGATCCACTGGCTGCCCGAGCGGCTGAAGCGCCGCTATCGCTACACCTTCGCCAAACTCCCGTTGCCCGTGATGATCCTGGTCTGCGCCCTGGCGGTCTTCCTGATCTATCAGTTCGTATCGGCCGAGATGCAGCCATTCATCTACTTCCAGTTCTAAATCGTAAATTGTAAATTGTCAAATTGTCAAATACTTTTATGGAACAAAAGAAATTCAAGCGTACCCTCGTGACCTCGGCGCTGCCCTACGCCAACGGTCCCGTCCACATCGGACATCTCGCAGGCGTCTACGTGCCTGCCGACATCTACGTACGTTACCTCCGCCTCAAGGGTGAGGAGGTCTGCTTCATCGGCGGCTCGGACGAGCACGGTGTGCCCGTCACCATCCGTGCCCGCAAGGAGGGCATCACCGTGCAGGACGTCGTCGACCGCTACCACTCGTTGATCAAGAAGTCGTTCGAGGACTTCGGCATCTCGTTCGACATCTACTCACGCACCACGAGCGACATCCACCACAAGTTCGCCTCCGACTTCTTCCGCAAGCTCTACGAGGAAGGCAAGTTCATCGAGGAGACCTCGGAGCAGTTCTACGACGAGGAGGCGCATGAGTTCCTCACCGACCGCTACATCGTCGGCGAATGCCCCCGCTGCCATGCGCTGGGCGCCTACGGCGACCAGTGCGAGAAGTGCGGTGCCACCCTTTCACCTGACGAGCTGATCAACCCCGTCTCGAAGCTCTCAGGTGCCACGCCCGTCAAGCGTACCACCAAGCACTGGTACCTCCCCCTCGACCAGCACGAGCCCTGGCTGCGCCAGTGGATCCTGGACGAGCATCAGGAGTGGCGTCCCAACGTCTACGGCCAGTGCAAGTCGTGGCTCGACGGCGGACTGAAGCCACGCGCCGTGACCCGCGACCTCAACTGGGGCATCCCGGTGCCCGTCGAGGGTGCTGAGGGCAAGGTGCTCTACGTCTGGTTCGACGCCCCCATCGGCTACATCAGCAACACCAAGGAGCTCTGCGACCAGCACCCCGAGCAGTGGGGCACCTGGCAGAAGTGGTGGCAGGATCCCGAGACACGTCTGGTACACTTCATCGGCAAGGACAACATCGTCTTCCACTGCATCGTCTTCCCTGCCATGCTCAAGGCTCACGGCGACTACATCCTGCCCGACAACGTCCCCTCGAACGAGTTCCTCAACCTCGAAGGCGACAAGATCTCGACCTCGCGCAACTGGGCTATCTGGCTCAACGAGTACCTGGAGGACATGCCCGGCAAGCAGGACGTGCTGCGCTACGTACTCACCGCCAATGCTCCTGAGACCAAGGACAACGACTTCACCTGGAAGGACTACCAGGCTCGCAACAACAACGAGCTCGTCGCCATCTTCGGCAACTTCATCAACCGCACCATGAAGCTCACCGAGAAGTACTTCGACGGCAAGGTTCCCGCCTGCGGCGAGATGACCGACTACGACCGTCAGACCCTTGCCGACTTCGCTGACGTCAAGGCACGCGTGGAGGCACTGCTCGACGACTTCAAGTTCCGTGATGCCCAGAAGGAGGCCATGGAGCTGGCACGCATCGGCAACAAGTACCTCGCCGACACCGAGCCCTGGAAGATCGCCAAGACCGACATGGCACGCGTGGGCACGGTCATGAACCTCTGCCTGCAGATCTCGGCCAACCTCGCCATTGCCTTCGAGCCCTTCCTCCCCTTCTCGGCCGAGAAGCTGCGCAAGATGCTGGGCATGGAGTCGTTCCAGTGGGATCAGCTCGGCCGCACCGACCTGCTCGCCGAGGGTCATCAGCTGGGCGAGTCGGTACTCCTCTTCGAGAAACTCGAGGACAAGGACATCCAGCCTCAGCTGGACCGCCTGGCCCGCATCAAGGCCGAGAATGACGCTGCCGCCCTCGCCGAGGCTGAGAAGAACTGGCGCCCCGAGCCCATCAAGGAGAACCTCCCCTTCGAGGACTTCGAGCGCCTGGACATCCGCACCGCCACCGTACTGGAGGTCAAGCCGGTCAAGAAGAGCGACAAGCTCCTGCAGTTCACGCTCGACGACGGCACGGGCGAACTTCGCACCATCTTGTCGGGCATCGCCCAGAGCTACCCCGACCCTCAGGTGCTGGTAGGCAAGCAGGTGCTCTTCGTTGCCAACTTCGCTCCCAAGGTGATGCGCGGCATCCCCTCGTGCGGCATGATCCTCTCGGCTGTCAACTTCGATGGCACGCTCCACGTAGTCACCACCGAGGACAAGGTCAAGAATGGCAGCAAGGTATGCTAAATGACAGCTAAGACCGAAACTCTTACCTTTCTTGGAATGTCACAAATCAATAAGGAACTGTTCGTTACGTTCATGAAGATTGGCGGATTCACCCTCGGGGGTGGACCCGCCATGATTCCATTAATGGAGCAGCAGGTGGTGCAGCAGCACCAATGGATGACGCACGAGGAGTTCCTCGACATCCTGGCGGTCAGCCAAGCCACACCGGGCATCTTCGCAGTCGATATGGCTTCGCATATCGGCTACAAGCTGGGAGGCGTCCGCTCGGGCATCTGGGCGGCATTGGGCGTCATCACTCCATCGGTCATCATCATCCTACTCATCGCCATCATCTTCTCGCAGTTCAGGGACAATCCGTGGGTCGAAGCGGTGTTCCGCGGCATCCGTCCTGCCGTGGTGGCGTTGCTGTCGGTCCCTGTGTTCAACATGGCGAAGTCGGCACGCATCACCTGGAGCAACTGCTGGATACCCATCCTCTCCACCCTGCTCATCTGGCTCTGCGGCATCTCGCCTGCCCTCATCGTCCTCATCGCCGGCATCGGCGGCTTCTGCTGGGGCAAGTACCGCAAGCACCGCGGTCAATGATAAATGGTCAAATGGCCAAATTGTAAATGGTCAAATAGTCAAATGGTCAAATTGTAAATGGTCAAATTGTACATTTCATGATTTTCCTCAAGCTCTTTCTTGTCTTCAGTTACATAGGGCTCTTCAACTTCGGTGGAGGCTATGCCATGCTCTCGTTCATCCAGCAGGAGGTGGTAGTGAAGCACCACTGGCTCGCGCAGGACGAGTTCACCGACATCGTCGCCATCTCGCAGATGACCCCCGGCCCCATCGGCATCAACTGCGCCACCTATGTGGGCTATACTGCCGTCCGAAACGATCCGTGGGTGCAGTCGTTGGGTAGCTCGGATGCCACCGTTGACACAGTTGATCCCACAGCCGTCACGGAACCAGCAGCAGCAAGCATGGAAACCTCAGCAGTCCACAATAAAAGCGTATCCCTCCCCTACCTGCCTCACCTGCTGGGCATCCTCGGCTCATTGCTGGCCTCGCTGAGCATCCTATGGCTCCCCTTCATCGTGATGATCATGGTGACGAAGCTGATTCTGAAGCATCAGCATTCGATAGTGACCAAGAGCATCTTCCAGGTGCTGCGTCCTGCCATCATCGGATTGCTTGCCTCAGCAGCATTGACGCTGATGACGACCTCCAACTTCGGCGATCCACGCTCGAACCTGCCGCAGTTCCTCATCTCGCTGGCGATCTTCGCTGTGGTCTTCGTCGGCATCAAGCGCTACAAGTGGAACATCATCTACACCACGCTCTGCTGTGGCGCCATCGGCGCCCTCTGCTACGGCGTGCTGGGGCTCTGAGCGATTGTGCGGAGGCTCCCCTTCCTCTGGATGAACCGGAATCTCCGGAACCACCGGATCACCCAGAATCTCC
>R14__coassemble_533_pt1 | contig 25762 bp, 14 predicted proteins | sample R14__metabat2_high_PE_017 | metagenome-assembled genome bin R14 | reverse complement strand
ACGTCGATGCCTCCTTGCACCGACGTTCCGCTTTCTCAATTATGAATTATGAATTATGAATTATAATTCTCAATTATGAATTCTCAATTATGAATTACGAATTATGAATTATTCTTCCTTCACCCCCGCTGCCTCGAGCACCGCATCGAGCTGGGCGCGCGTCACCATGACGATGGTGCCATGCTTGTGGCACGTCGGCACGCTGATGCGCTCAGGGATGGGGGTGAAAGTCACGAAGTCGCGCGTCGAGACGCAACCGAACTCCTGCGTGGGCCGATACTGGTCGAAGTAAATGAGCCACTCGCCATCGGACAACTGCACGGCGCAGGGTCCCTCGCTGTAGGTGCGGCCGAAAGTCACTGTCGGCGTGGTGCCTGCCGGAGCATTGTCGATGGTGTGGAACGGTCCGTAGGGCGAGTCGCTGTAGGCACAGAAGAGGTTCGAGAAGCCCGGCTTGCGGTTGTCCTTGCTCACCAGCACGTATTCGCCCGGTCCCTTCTTGAGCAGGTAGCCGTCGATGTTGTTGAAGCCCGGGTCGTAGAGGCGCCGGGCAGGCGTGAACGTCTGGAAGTCGCGCGTCGTCGTGTACCACATGCGGTGGCACGAATTGGTGCCCAGCGTGTCGGCAGGCGTATATTCTTCAGGACTGATCTGCGACGACCAGATCACCATGAACTGCTCCTGCTCATCGTCATAGAAGAGTTCAGGCGCCCAGACGTTGTTGGTCGGGATTGAATCCATCACGCCGATGACGCGCTGCTCTGACCAATGGATCAGATCCTTCGAGGAAGCATAGCCGAAGCCCCTGGAGCCCATCCACTGAGTGGTCCATACCAGATGGAACGTTCCGTCGGGCCCCTCGACGATGCTGGGGTCGCGCAGCACGCGCTCGTCGGGGTAATACTTGGGCGCCTCCACTTCGCCCGTCCATGCATTGACGTAGGTGGTGTCGTTGCCCACCTCGGGACGGAGCCAGACGCCAGGGATGGTGTCCCAATGCAGGCCATCGAGACTGTAGAGGTAGCGCATGCCGTCGACCGACGGCTCCTGGAACGAAGTGAAGATGTAGGCGCAGGGCTCCTCCTGCGACTTGCTGCCACACGAAGCCAGCAGCAGGCGCCTCCTAAGGCGGCTGCAGAGAGTAGGGTCAGTGTTTTCATAAATTATCAATTATCAATTCAGAATTCTGCGGTGCAAAGATAAGGCATTTTCGGGACATCTCCAAATTTCCGGGTCATTTTTGTTCTTCACGAGCCACTTTTCCTCCATTTCATGAGCGAGGCTTCTGCTCCCGCTGGAATTCGGAAGGTGTAATGCCGAACTCGGCCTTGAAGCAATCACGGAAATAGTTGGGCGTGCTGAACCCTGTGAGGTAAGCCGTCTCATTGACGTTATGCTCCCCTCCGAGCAGCAAGTCGCAGGCGCGAAGGAGGCGCCGATGCCGTATATACTCGTTGGGCGAAAGGTCCGTCAGCGCCTTGACCTTGCGATAGAGGGTCGATGCGCTCATGTTGAGATGTGTAGTGAGATAGTTGATGTCGAGGAGGTCAGATGCCAGATTCTGGTCAATAAGAGTATGCAAGCGCTCCAGGAACTGCCGGTCGAGTGGAGTGAGCTGGGCAGCGGGCATCTCCATTCCACTCACTCCAGCCGTCGTATCGCAGGCTGTTGCTGCCGTCACAGACTGCGCTGAGGAGTCGGACAGTGGTTGCGTGAGCAGTTGCGCCAACCGCGCGCGTGCTGTCAGCAGATTCTGAATGCGACTGTGGAGCAACTTGGCGCTGAAGGGCTTGGTGAGGTAGGAATCGGCACCGCTGTCGTAGCCTGCGGTCTTGTCGTCGAGCGTATCTTTGGCGGTGAGGAGGATGACGGGGATGTGGCTGGTAGTGACATCTCCCTTGACTGACTGACATAGCTCGATGCCATCCATGACGGGCATCATGATGTCGCTGACGATGATGTCGGGGATGTGCTGCTGCGCCTTGAGCAGGCCCTCCCTGCCATTGACCGCAGTGAGCACCTGATAGTCGAGGTCGAACGACTCAAGGATGTACTGGCGGATGTCGTCATTGTCCTCGACGACGAGCAGCACAGGGCGCGTGTCGGCCTGCGAGGCGGTGCCGACGGCACGCAGGGGCGACAGCGACTGGCTGGAGGGGACGGAGGTATGGGCAGCGGGTTCGCCGTGGAGTGCATCTGGATAGGTGCAGTCGAGGTCGATGCTGAAGGTGAAGCGGGACCCCTGTCCCTCCTGACTCTCGACGGCGACCTGTCCCTGATGGAGCTCGACCAGCGAACGGACGATGGCGAGTCCGATGCCCGAACCCGATGCCTGATGCTCGGTTCCTGCCTGATAGTAGCGATCGAAGATATGTGGCAAAGCCGCAGCCGGAATGCCGTAACCGGTGTCGCTGACACTGATGAGGGCCTTGCCATCGGCCTGACTGAGACGGAGGCACACCTCGCCCTGAGCCGTGTACTTGAGGGCATTACTGAGCAGATTGTTGAGGATGGTGACGACGACTTCGGAGTCGAAATAGAGCAATGGGAAGGCATCAGGCACATCAACACGCACATGCACCTGACGATTGTGATTGAGCTCCTCATAGCGAAGGCCTACCTCACGCACCACGGGACGGAGGTCGCCGCGCCGGACGATGAGGCGGCGATTCTGCGTCTCGGTCTTACGGAACTCGAGAATCTGGTTGATCAGACCGAGGAGGCACTGGGCGCTCTGTTGGATGGTCTCGATGCGGTGGTGGTAGGGAGCGGGGAGGCGGCTGTCGGCCACCAGGTCCTCGAGCGGACCGAGGATGAGGGTGAGCGGCGTGCGCAGTTCGTGGGTGATATTGGTGTAGAAGCGCATGCGTTCGTTGTTGAGCTCCTGCACGTCCTGACGCTGCTTCTTCTCCATCCGGAGCACGGCCTCGAGCCGCACCTTGCGGAGATAGTAGTAGAGGATGAGGGTGACGATGCCAAGGGCGAGGATGGCATAGAGTGTCAAGGCCCACCAGGTACGCCACAGGGGTGGATCGATGGTGAAAGTGGTGGAGGCGAGGGAGGCATCATCCCACTCGCCATTGCGCAGACGGGCACGCACCTGAAAGGTGTAGTGCCCGGGTGCGAGATTACGGAAGGTGACGTAGGGGTCGCCGAGGGTGCTGTGCCAGTCGTCGTCGAGGCCGAGGAGCCGGTAGGAATAGTCGGCCTTGAGACGCTGGGAGTAATCGGCGACGGCGAAGTCGATGCGGTAGTAGCTGTCGTCGACGTCCTCGCGGGTGATCTGGACGGGGGTGATGGAGCGACCCTCGGTGACAAGGCGCGGATTGAAGCAGGCGATGCCGTCGGAGGAGGCAAAGCAGAGGGTACCGTCGGGGAGGATGCACGTCGACGACTCGACGAAACCGCCATGAGGGAGGCCGTCGTGGTAGTCGTAATTGCGGATGGTGTGTTGCGAATGGTTGTAACAGGAGAGGGTGGTGTGGGTGCTGAACCAGATCTGACCGAGCTGGTCTTGACAGACGGCGCGGATGTGGTCGTCGGTGAGACCATCGGCTCGGCCGATGACCTGCAGGCGGGTAGGCTCAGCCGGGTCAGGCACATAGCAGAGACCGCCTCGGGTGGCAATCCATAGGGCGCCGTCGATGTCACGAAAGATCTGATTGACGTTGTCGTTAGAGAGGCCGCACGTGGTGTTGAGTTCGGCGACGAGGTGGAGCTGTCGGTCGTAGATATAGATGCCGCTGCCGAAGGTGCCGACCCAGAGACGGCCGAGGCGGTCCTGCTGGAACGCGAAGATGACAAAGTTGCGTGGGACGATGGAGTCCTGATAGATGCCCCGGCCACTTGCCTCGTCATAGAGATAGACGCCCTGTTCGCTGCCGATCCAGAGATGACCCTCATCGTCCTCGCAGAAACTGCGGACGTCGAGGTAAGGAGCATCGAGTCCGATGCTCTGGAAACGTGCTGTACGGGAGTTGTACATCAGGACACCGACATCGTCGATGCCCATCCAAACGCGGTCGTGGTGGTCACAATAGACGCAATAGATCTTGGCAAAGGGACGGTCGATGTGGGGCAGGATGCTCCACTGACCGACACAGCTGTCGGCCTGATAGCAATAGAGCAGGTTGCTGGCACCGATCCAGAGGCGCTGCTCGGAGTCGGCGGCTATGCCATAGGCATGGCGCAGGGGCATAGACTCCTCGGTGACCATTCCCTGCACTGGCACTCCTGCGACTGAGGAGGATACGCGTCCGGAGTACTGTGGCGAAGGTGCTGGCAGCAGATGGAACGAAGAATGCTGACTGGTGATGACGTCGACACCGGCATCATAGAGGCCGATCCAGACATTGCCAAAACGATCCTGCAGAATGCTGCGAGGCGAAGGCGAAGAGAGGGAGCTGTTGGAGGGCAGGAGCACACGCATCCTCACCGAGGAGGGTTGACGCAGGGCGAAGTCCCGCAGGTCGAGGATGGTGATGCCACCAGGCTCACAGGAACACCAGAGTGTGCCGTCACGCATGGGACAAAGCTGCTGGATGTTGTCTCCACTGATGTCGAGGGGGAAACCATTCTGACGACAGCAGAGGAGGAACGTACCCTGCTGGGGGTCAAAGAGAGCGAGGCCCTTGTTGGTGGCGACCCAAAGGTTGTGGAATGCGTCGAAGGCGAGGTAACGGACGTTGTCGCCGGGGAGGCTGGAGGGGTCGGCGGCGTCGTGGAGGTAATGACGGGCGGTGCGGCGCTCGATGTCAAGCACGGAGAGGCCGCCGTTGTTGTAGCAGATGTAGAGGTGCCCCTGTCCGTCGTCGAGGAGGAAGCGGATGAGATGATTGTCAAGTCCGGGGATATCCTGCTGGGCATAGAGCGTGTATCGGCCATCGGGACTGCGGTGCTGGATGTTCCCGCCGCTGTAGGCCAGCCATTGGCCACCATCAGCGGCATCGGCAGCGAATGTCATCGACCGCCTGCAGAACTGTGCCTGCTCGGGATGAGGAGTAATCTGGAGGGTGCGACAGTCGATGCGAGCCACGCCGGCACCATAGGTGAAGACCCAGACGTGGTCAGTGCGATGATCGTAATAGAGACAGCTGGCTCCGTAGTCAGGCATGATGGCTGAGTCGCAGACGATGGTGGTGACGCCATTGCCGGTGATGCGGTTGATGCCTGCCTCGGTATAGAACCAGACGGCGCCATGGCTGTCCTCGACCGACCAGAGGATGAAGGAATTGGAGAGGCCATCCTCGATACCGATGTGCTCGAAGGTATAGTGTCCGGTCTGGGCAGAAAGGTGTGTCGAAGTCAAGCCACAGAATAGGAAGAGTAGCAGATAATGAAGCTGTCGCATAGGCAGGATGAAGTTTGGATGCCGCAAAGATAGGGAAAAAATGCGAAATAAAGTGTTAAATGAGGGAGAAATAATCGATTTTCGGTGCAAATAAACGATATTCGGTGGTTCGGGATGTACGTTTTTACTCCATCGAGACAAATTGAACGCAATTTGGTGCTTTCTGAACGAATCGTATGACAAGCGATTGCCAGAAAAGCCCTACCTTTGCACCATCGAAATCCCATCAGCCATCCGACATCATTATTATCACATATTATAATTTATCAACACAAACCCACTCAGACAAATGAAAGCGTTTTTGCAAAAACAGACCAAGGCCGCTTCTGTCCTGTTGATTCTGGCAGGACTGGCAACCAATGCGCCTTTGGCCACGGCGGCTCCAACGACGGAGCCATCGCCTCTGCCAGCGTCTCCCAACAAACAGAAAGTAACGGGCACCGTCAAGGATGCCTTCGGTGACCCCGTGGCTGGTGCTTCGGTCGTCGAGAAGGGCACACAGAACGGCATCATGACCGACATGGACGGCAACTTCGTGCTCAACGTCAACCAGGGTGCCACCCTCGTCATCTCGTTCATCGGCTATGAGACCCAGCAGGTCAAGGCCGGCAGCAATCTCAAAGTGACCCTCAACGAGGACCGTCAGGTGCTGGAAGAGACCGTTGTCGTAGGTTACGGCACGATGAAGCGCTCCGACCTGACTGGCTCGGTGTCATCACTCTCACCCGAGAAGATCACTGCCAGCTCGAATACCAATGCCCTCGATGCCATGAACGGCAAAATCTCGGGCGTCAACATCACCCACAACGCAGCCCGTCCGGGCGGCTCGTTCAGCGTCGTCGTGCGCGGCCTCAGCTCCATCAACAACTCCAACTCGCCCCTCTGGGTCATCGACGGCATCCCATCGACCTCCGATGCCAATGACCTCAACCCTGCTGACATTGAGAAGATCGATGTCCTGAAGGATGCTTCAGCCACCGCCATCTACGGTTCGCGAGGCGCCAATGGTGTCGTCATCGTCACCACCAAGCGCGGTCAGGAGGGACACGTCAACATCAACTATGACGGATACGTGGGCGCCCGCGTGGCCAGCCACCTACCCGATATGATGAGCGGCGACCAGTACGTCCAATGGCGCAAGGACCTCTTCACCACCCAGGGCAAGAGCACCGACCGCTCGAACTCGGAATTCTTCACCACCGACGAGTGGGCCAAAATCGACAGCGGCGACTACACCGACTGGCTCGACCTCACCCTTCGCACCGGCCTGCAGTACAGCAACACGCTGTCCGCCTCGGGCGGCAATGCCGACGGCACCTTCGCCTTGAGTATTGGCCAGCTGCATGAGGAGGGCACCGTGGCCGACCAGGACTACAACCGCTACAACCTGCACGTGGCCGCCAACCACAAGTTCCTCGGCCACTGGGAGGCAGGAGGCAGCATCTACTTCACCTACAGCGTCCAGAACGAGGGCTCATACGAGACCCTGCGCGAGGCCTATCGTCTGCCACACGTGGCCGAACCCTACGACGAGGACGGCAACCTGAAGTACAACGTCTTCCGCAACGACGGCTGCACCAACCCCCTGCTTGAGAGCAGCACCGACGGCGAGCACCGCGAGAACAAGCGCTACCGCACCTTCGGCAACATCTACCTGCAGTACAAGCCCATCGACGGCTTGACCCTGAAGACCCAGCTGGCTCCGCAGATGCTCTACAAGCGCAACGGTGTCTATATCGGTCCCAATGCCAAGAACACCAACGGCAAGGACGCCAACGTCAACACCGAATACCACACGACAGCCTACTGGTCGTACGTTTGGGACAACCAGATTACCTACGACAAGACCTTCGGCAAGCATCACATCAACGCCAGCGCCGTACACTCGATGCAGATGGAGTCATGGGAATACAGCGACCAGAAGGCCAAGGACTACACCTACAACAGTCTCTGGTACAACCTCGATGCCACCTCGCTGAGCAACGTCACGCAGTCGGCCACCGACTACCAGAAGAGCACCATCGCCTCGGGTCTGGCCCGCATCCAGTACGGCTACAACGAGAAGTACCTTGTCACCGTCAGCGGTCGTGCCGATGGCTCGTCACGCCTGGCCGAGGGCAACAAGTGGGCCTTCTTCCCCTCTGCGGCTCTGGCATGGCGCCTGAGCGAGGAGGAATGGATGAAGAAAGCCGACTGGGTCTCGAACCTCAAGCTGCGCCTCTCCTACGGTGTGACCGGCAATGACGCCGTCTCGATCTACGGCACACAGTCGGGCGTATCGGCCAAGAACTACGACTTCGGCGGCACCGTGGCTACTGCCTACTTCAAGAACAGCCTCGCCAACAGCGACCTGTCGTGGGAGAAGACCTACGAATGGAACCTCGGCATCGACTACGGATTCATCAACAACCGCATCAACGGCTCAATCGACGTCTATCAGCGCGATGCCAAGGACCTGATTATGAAGCGCCAGGTTCCATCTACCAGCGGATGGTCATCAATCTGGGACAACATCGGATGGGTGCGCAACCGCGGTATCGAGCTCAGCCTCAACACCGTCAACGTGAAGGCTGGTGGCTTCCAGTGGGAGTCGAACTTCATGTTCACGACCAACAAGAATGAAATCAAGGAACTCTACGGAGGCACGCAGGACGACGTGGCCAACAAGTGGTTCATCGGCGAGGCCATCGACGTGAACTACGACTACAAGTACGACGGCATCTGGCAGACCGCAGAGGCGGATGAGGCTGCCAAGTACGGTCAGACCCCCGGTCAGTGCAAGGTTGTCGATCAGAACAACGATGGCGTCATCAACGCCGACGACAAGGTGATCCTGGGCAAGAAATCGGCCAAGTGGATAGGTTCCATGACCAACACCTTTACCTATGCCAACCCCAAGGTGGGTGACTTTGACCTCTCGGTCTATGTCTATACCTACCAGGGCGCGCAGCTGCAGGATGCCTTCGCATCGGCCTTCATGACCCTCGAGGGCAACTACAACCAGCTCGTCCAGAACTACTGGACTCCCGAGAATCCATCGAACGAGGCTCCTCAGCCTGGCAACAAAGGCAAGTACTTCGACCAGTCGCGCTACGTCGACGTATCGTTCGTCAAGGTGGGCAGCATCTCGCTGGGCTACACCCTGCCCAAGAAGGCGCTCAAGAAGATGCACCTCAACAACTGGAAGTTCTACTTCACCACCAACAACCCATTCACCTTCACCGACTACAAGGGCTTCGATCCTGAATGGGCCACCCAGAACACCTGGGGCACCGCCACGGCCTACACCACCTTCCTCTTCGGTACCAAACTTTCATTCTAACACTGCACAGTCATGAAAAAGATAATCCTGTCAACCATCGCCGCCAGCTTGATGCTGGGCCTGACGACCTCCTGCGACGACTTCCTGAAGGAGGAGAACCTGAGCAACATCAACTCAGACGAATACTTCGCCGACGCCACCGGCTACGAGAGCCTAGTCACCGCCGCCTATGCCTCGCTGCGCTCGGTCTGGAAGAACGAGCCCTGGCTCTTCTGCCTCGGTGTGGACATCTACACCCGCGGCGAGAGCGAGCTCATCTCGGGCAGCTACGGCAACCGCGACGTCTATAGCAGCGAGCTCAACGAATACACGACACTCGATGCCGAGAACAGCTTCGTGAGCGACTTCTACACCAACGTCTATTATGGTGTCCAGGTGTGCAACACCGCCATCGCCAAGGGCGAGTCGGTGAGCGGCATGAATGCAGCCACACTGGCCACCCGTCTGGCTGAGGTGCGCTTCCTACGTGCCTACTACTACTACCTGCTCGTCGAGCAGTTCGGCGACGTAGCCATAGTCACCGACGAGATCCGTTCGGCCGTGACCGACTTCCCTCGCAGCTCGGAGAAGGAGGTCTATGAGTTCATCATCTCCGAGCTCAATGCAGTGATGAACACACTGCCTGTCACCGCTTCGGACTACGGCCGCGCCACCCAGGGAGCCGCCAAGCACCTACTGGCATTGGTTCACCTGACCCGCGGCTACAAGTCGTACGCTGAGAGTTCGGACTTCGCCACCGCCGCCAAGCTGGCCGACGAGGTGATCAACGACGGCAAGCACCACCTGCTCTCCACCTTCGAGGAGGTCTTCACTCCAGGCAATGAGAAGAACGACGAGATCCTCTTCTCCGTACAGTACGATGCCACATCGCTGGGCGGCCAGTACAATGGCAACGGCCAGCAGAGCCTCTTCGGCTTCGTCCTCTGGGACAAGGTGATTGGCGGCTTCGAGAACGGCAACCTCACCCACGGCTGGAAGAAGAATCAGTTCATGCCTACGCAGTTCCTCTACTCGCTCTACGACACCCGAAACGACAGCCGCTACGAGGCTACGTTCAAGAGCGTCTTCTACGCCACCCAGGAGTATCCCTCCATCGGGCTGAAGGTAGGTGACATGCGCCTCTACTTCCCTCTCTACGACCAGCCGCTATCGGAGGCCGAGCGTGCAGCACTTATCGCCGAGAACCCCAACGTCATCATCGTGGACCGCGAGAAGTGGCTGCAGGACATCGAGGGCATGGGCGGCAGTGGCATGTGCCCCATGGTCTGGAAGTTCTACGACCCCAATGCCTCCTGGCCAAGCAACAACACGAGCTACACCGGCACGCGCGACATCTTCCTTTTCCGTCTGGCCGATACCTACCTGATGGCTGCCGAGGCCTACTTCAAGGCCGGTGATGCCACCACCGCTGCCATGCGTCTCCGCGCCGTCAGAATGCGTGCCGCCAAGGAGGGATGCCAGGAGTCCATGAGCGTCAATGCCAGCGATGTCACCCTCGACTTCATTCTCGACGAACGCGCCCGTGAACTGGTGGGCGAGTACAAGCGCTGGATGGATCTCAAGCGCACTGGCAAGCTCATCGAGCGCACCATGGCCAACAACAAGCTCACCGCCAAGCTGGGCAAGATGGACGACCATATCCTCGTCCGTCCTATTCCACAGTCCGTCATTGACCAGAGCAATGGCACGACGGTCCAGAACGCAGGCTATTGACAGTACAAGTTATTAGGTTAGTTAATATATTATGTGTAAAAGAGGGGGTGGGAATGGCGAGCGTCTGTTCTCACCCCCGCCTAATCCTGATGCAAAGATGAAAAGACTCATGCTGCTCATAGGCGCCCTGTCGGCACTTTGCGCGTGCCACACCACGGAGGGGGACAAAGCTCCCGAAGCCGTCATCGTGAACGGTGTGCCATGGTATGACGACGAAGGCCACATCATCAACTCGCACGGCTCGTGCATCGTCGAGGACGGTGGTCGCTACTGGCTCTTCGGCGAATACAAGAGCGACACGACCAATGCCTTCCCGGGCTTCGGCTGCTACTCATCGCAGGACCTGGCGCACTGGCACTTCGAACGCGTGGTATTGCCAGTACAGCCCGACGGATTGATGGGGCCTCAGCGAGTAGGTGAACGCATCAAGGTGATGCGTTGCCCCAAGACGGGCCGATACGTGATGCTGATGCACAGCGACGACATGGGCTACTGCGACCCTCACACAGCCGTGGCAGTAGCTGACTCCATCAATGGCGACTACACCTTCGTGGGTCCCCTTACCTACCACGGCGAACCGATCCGCAAGTGGGACATAGGCACCTTCCAGGACCAAGACGGCACGGGCTACCTGCTCGCCCACCACGGCCCCATCTACCGCCTGGCCGACGACTACATGACGGCCGACACGATGTATGTCGATACGGCGCTGGTCCACTCTGGCGAGTCACCGGCCATGTTCCGGCGGGGTGACACCTACTACCTGATGTACAGCAACCTGACGAGTTGGGAACGCAACGACAACTTCTACTTCACAGCGCCATCGGTGGCCGGTCCCTGGACACGGCAGGGCCTCTTCTGCCCCGAGGGAACGTTGACCTGGAACTCGCAGTGCACCTACGTCCTGCCCATCATCCACCCGAAGGACACAACGTGGATGTACATGGGCGACCGCTGGAGCTATCCGCATCAGGCCTCATGCGCCACGCAGGTGTGGCTGCCGCTCAGCATCGAGGGCGAGAAGGTCACGATCAGCGAATACTGGCCTGCCTGGAACCCCATGCGATGCCAGCGCGTGGCGCTGGAGGAAGACCTCGAACCGCTGGATGCACACTGGGCTTCGGACGGCATCGGCGAGACCTTCACCCTCCCCTTCGAAGGGACGCAGGCGATGATCGTGGGCCATACAGACGTGCATGGCGGCTATGCCAAGGTCTCCGTGACAGGTCCAGACGGAGACATCCTGGTGCAGACACTTGTCGATTGCTACAGTCTGGTGCCCGCCGACGGGGTGAGGTATGTGACGCCCTTGCTGCCGCGCGACAAGTACCTATTGACCATCGAGGTCAATGGCGACCAGCCAGTGTGGTACAACAAGGCTGGCCATCGCTACGGAAGCGACGGTTACTGGGTGCGTACCGACAAAGTTTGGGTCAGAAAATGACAATTCCGAACGAAAAACTTGGAGATATGAAAATTATTGCCTATCTTTGCAGCGCATTTGCAGCCTGGCTACTGATGGCATGTACGGCACCTCAGCAAGAGGCGACCGGGACCTTCCTCAACCCCATCCTGGCAGGTGACTACCCCGATCCGACGGTGGTGAGAGTCGACAGCGACTACTACATGACCCACTCGTCATTCTGCTACATGCCGGGACTGACGGTACTGCACTCACGCGACCTGGTGCACTGGGAGCCGCTGGGAGCCGCACTGAACGAGTATCTGGGCGCCGTGTGGGCCCCGGACATCAGCTACTGCAATGGCCGCTACTGGATCTACTTCACGGTCGACAGTTCTGTATTGGGCATCGGGGAACATCCCTACGCCACGTGGATGGTCTCGGCCGAACGCCCCGAGGGGCCTTGGAGCAAACCTGTGAAGCTCGAGACGGGCCATTGGATCGATCCATGCCACGTGGCAGATGCCGCGAGCGGAGAGCGATGGCTCTTCCTGAGCGGCGGCTACCGCATCCGGCTCAATGCCGAAGGCGATGCCACGGTGGGCGAGCTGGAGAAGGTCTATGACGGGTGGCCCATACCGGAAGGCTGGACCTATGAGGGTTTCGCCCTCGAGGGACCCAAGGTGCGCCGCGTAGGCGACTGGTGGTACATGCTCTCGGCCGAAGGCGGTACGGCAGGGCCTCCGACGGCGCACATGGCAGTGGTGGCACGCGCCGCACAGCTCGAGGGACCTTGGCAGGACATGCCGCGGAACCCATTGGTCCACACCTACGGGTGGGACGAGACGTGGTGGTGCCGCGGGCACGCTTCGCTCATCGACACGCCGAGCGGAGCGTGGTGGCTGGTGAGCCATGGCTACCTCAAGGACTACGTCGGCCTGGGCCGTCAGACGCTGCTCGAACCCATCACGTGGGACGCCGCCGGATGGCCCGTGGCTCCACTGGGCGCCGGCATTGACCAGCCCATCAAGAGTCCGGACACGGGGACCGCTGTCCAGCCGCGTGAGACGGAGACGCCCACCTGCGAGACGCAGGAGCGTTCACGACGGCTCGGCGAGTGGCGTATCGGTGAGGACTGGCGATTCTACAAGGCCTACGACACGGCACGCATAGTGAACCGCCATGACGGAGCGCTGACGCTGCGAGCCCGGGGTACAACGCCTGCCGATGGTTCGCCGCTGCTCTGCATCGCAGGCAGTGAGACCTACGAAATGCAGGTCAAGGTGACGCTGCGAGGTGACGTGCAGGCAGGCCTGCTGGGCTTCTACGACGAACGCTTCTATGCGGGCATCGGGTACGACCGGCAGGGTCGCTTCAGCTGGCGACGCGGAGCTGCCCGCGCACGCAGCGACATGGAGGGACCGGCCACCATCTGGCTGCGATTGCGCAACGAGCACCAGATCCTGACCGGATGGTACAGCACTGACGGCGAGCATTGGGACCGCCAGACATGGGGCTACGAAGTGTCGGGCTACAACCACAACACGGCAGGCGGTTTCATGAGCCTGCTGCCCGGCATCGTCGTGACGGGTGAAGGTGAAGCAACGTTTGAGGAATTGAAAATCTTAATTGATAATTGACCATTCATAATTGATAATTCTATATGGAACGGACTAAGTTCTGGCTGCTGGCAGCCGTGAGTGTGATGACGATGGGCGGTGCCCGGACGGCTTCGGCCGAAGACCTGGTGTGGCGACATGGCGAACCCGTGACGCTCTGCTGCGACACCGCCCGGATGGAGCCCGTGGCGAGAACTGCCGTGCAGATGCTGGAACGGGATGTACAGAACGTCCTGGGGTCCTCGCTCTCCTGCCCTGCCGAAGTGGGACCCGCCACGGCAGCACCCATCATCCGCACGGTAATTGACCAAGGTGCATGCCCACGCGAGGGCTTCCGCATTGAAGCAAGCGAACGAACACTTACCGTGACCGCCAGCGACGGACACGGATTGGCTTACGGCCTGCTGGAACTGTCGCGGCTGATGGGCGTCTCGCCCTGGGAATGGTGGGCCGACGTGACGCCGGAGCCGCTGGAAGAATGGCGCGTCGCTGAGGACTTCCGCACCGAACAGGCACCCGACGTCGCCTTCCGCGGCATCTTCATCAACGACGAGGACTGGGGCCTGATGCCCTGGAGCTCGATGACCTACGAACCCACGGGCGTCAGGGGCAGCATCGGACCACGCACCTACGCCCGCGTCTTCGAACTGCTGCTGCGCCTGCGTGCCAACACCATCTGGCCGGCGATGCACGAATGCTCGCAGCCCTTCTTCCTCACCCAGGGCAACCGCGAGGTGGCTGCACGCTACGGCATCTACATGGGCGGCAGCCACTGCGAACCGATGGCATGCAGCGCCGCCGTGGAATGGGGCCGCCGCGGCGTGGGTGACTACGACTATGTCAACAATGCCGCCGGGGTGCGCCGCTTCTGGGAGTCACGCCTCCAGGAGGTCCGCGACCAGGAGGTGCTCTACACCATCGGCATGCGCGGCGTCCACGACGGCGCCATGCAGGGCGCCAAGACCGTCGAGGAGCAGAAGCAGGTACTGACGCGCGTCATCCACGACCAGCGCGAGATGCTGACCAAGTATCTGGTGGAAGGTCCTCACGACCTCACGACCCTCCCGGAATCCTCCCCCTCCAGGGGGACAAGAGGGGGGCTTCACGACCTCACGGAGGTGCCCCAGGTCTTCATCCCCTACAAGGAGGTGCTCGACGTCTACAATGCCGGTCTCGAGGTGCCTGACGACGTCTGCCTTATGTGGTGCGACGACAACTACGGCTACATCCGCCACTTCCCCACCACGGAGGAACGCGCCCGTCAGGGCGGCAACGGCATCTACTACCACGTCTCCTACTGGGGCCGCCCGCACGACTACCTCTGGCTCGGCACGCAGAGCCCGGCACTGCTGATGCAGCAGATGTCACTCGCCTACGACAAGGGCATCCAGAAGATCTGGATCCTCAACGTCGGCGACATCAAGCCCGAGGAGTACCAGATAGAGCTCTTCCTCGACATGGCATGGGACATCGACGCAGTACGCCAACTGGGCCTCAAGGGACACCAGCGCCGCTTCTACGAGCGTGAGTTCGGCGCCGAGGTGGGCAGCGACGTCCAGCAGATGATGCAGGAATGGTGGCGACTGGCCTACATCCACAAGCCCGAATTCATGGCGGGCACCCGCGTGGAGGAGGCCGACCGCACCTATTGGTACACCGTGCGCGACCTGCCCTGGAGCACGTCCGTCATTGATCAACGCCTCCGTGACTATCAGCTGCTGAGCGACCGCGCCGAACGCATCGCCCCACGCATCAGCGAGGATCGACGCGATGCCTACTATGAGCTGGTGAAGTACCCCGTGCAGGCTTGCGACCAGATGAACCGCAAGCTGATGCTGGCTCAGCTGGCACGCCATGCGAAGGATGCTGCCTCGGCTGACAGGCTATGGAACGAGAGCGACGCCGCCTTCGACAGCATCGCCTCATTGACGCGCGTGTATAATATGGGTATTGCCAACGAGGGCAAATGGAACCGGATGATGGACATGAGTCCTCGTGTGCTGCCCGACTTCATGAAGGTGAAGCGCGAGGTGAGCGATGCCACCCGAGCTTTCGAGCCTACTGCCCCCGACACCTATCTGAAGCACTGGGACGGCGCCGATGCCACCCGCGGCCGCTACGTGCGCTGCGAGGGCTTGGGCTACCACGAGGGCGCCATCCAGCTGATGCCTGGCGAGGCGGTCGACTATGTTTTGCCCTGCGCCACTGTCGACTCCGTCACTGTCGAGCTCCACCTCCTGCCCAGCCATGCCGTCGATGGCAAGCATCAGGTGATCCTGGTCAACAATACGCCCGTCGACTTCCGCACCGAAGGTCGCAGCGAGGAGTGGAAGGAGAACGTGCTCTGGAATCAGAGCATCCGTCGCCTCACCCTGCCCTGCCAGCGCGGTCACCGCTTCGTCATCACGCTGAGCACGGAGTGCGAGGGCGTAGTGGTCGACGAAGTGCTGTGCCGATAAGGCCAATAAGGATTCCACTCCCCCCCCGAAGAAGTTGCCACCCCTGCCTCGAAGGTTTCCGATGCAGGGGTGGCAGTGTTTCAGTGGATGCCGGAGCTTAGGAGAGGGATCAGAAGTTGTCCATGTGCACCTCGAAGTAAGACTGTGGATGGGCGCAGACGGGGCACATCTCGGGAGCCTTCACTCCCACTACGATGTGGCCGCAGTTGCGGCACTCCCACACCTTGACTTCGCTCTTTCGGAAGACCTCCTGAGCCTCGACGTTGTGGAGCAGGGCACGGTAGCGCTCCTCGTGGCGCTTCTCGATGGCTGCCACCATGCGAAACTTATTGGCCAACGCCTTGAAGCCCTCTGCCTCAGCGGTGCGGGCGAACTCCTCATACATGTCGGTCCACTCATAGTTCTCGCCCTCGGCAGCAGCTGCCAGGTTCTGGGCGGTGTCGCCGATGCCGTTCAGTTCCTTGAACCACATCTTGGCATGCTCCTTCTCATTGTCAGCAGTCTTGAGGAAGAGCTCGGCAATCTGCTCATAGCCCTCCTTCTTTGCCTTCGATGCGAAGTAGGTGTATTTGTTACGTGCCTGTGACTCGCCGGCGAAGGCGGCCTGCAGGTTCTTCTCGGTCTGGGTGCCAGTGTACTTGGTTGTCATAGTCGTTTTGTGTATTATGTCGCTGTCGCGACGTTAGTAAGTTTGCTGTGGCTGGGGCCACGTTGATTGAGTTGTTGTCTCCGCGGTGTTTCGTTTTGACGCTGCAAAGATAGCGCATTTTCGCGACATTGACGGCGTCTTTTTCGGCATTTAAATGGTAAATTTTGGAATCAACGGCTAAAATTTCCTAAATTTACCACATTTTTCCCCATTTCCGCTACCAAGTTTCCCCAATTTTCCCTATCTTTGCACCATCGTATTAACTCTTAACTTCCCCTCGTCCTTCAATCCTCCCCCTGAAGGGGGATAAGAGGGGGTCTGATTCTCATGGACCTCACCCACTACACCACCGTCTGCGACACCCCCTCGGGCATAGGCTTCCTCATCGACCGGATGCCCGACTTCTTCGACACTGATCCGATGGACCAGAGCCTCGCGCATGTACATACTTTCTACGAGATCATCTGGTTCCGCGAGGCGGGCGGCACGCATACCGTCGACTTCCAGACCTATCCCATCGAGGCGAACTCGCTCTTCTTCCTCTCGCCTGGTCAGGTGCATCACTTCGATGGAGTGACGCGCCATCAGGGGCTGCTGCTCAAGTTCTGCACCGACTTCCTGAGCGACGAGAAGACTGGCGAAGACATCTTCATCAAATACGACATTTTCAACGCCTTCGATGCCGTCCCCTACTGTACCATCCGCGAGGACTACGTCGTGAGCGAACTGCACAGCATCATCAGCCGCATGCAGACCGAACTGACGCGCGATGGCAGTTTCGGTCATCTCGAGATGCTGCGCTCGCTGGTGCGCATCTTTCTCATCCTCGTCCATCGCTACGGCCGTCGTCAGGATGCCCCACAGCTCAGCACTACGCGCCCCTCACACCTGCTCTTCGTCCGCTTCCGTCAGCTGCTCGAGCAGAACTTCACCCATCTGCACGCCGTGGGCGACTATGCCGAGGCGCTCCACGTCTCGACCAAGACGCTGAGCAACAGCATCGCCGAATGTTCAGGCAAGGCGCCCCTCGCCTTCATCAACGACCGCATCCTCCTCGAGGCGAAGCGACTCATCCGCTTCACCGATATGCGCGTCCGCGAGGTCGGCTACCAACTCGGCTTCGACGACCCTTCTTACTTCGTCAAGTTCTTCAAGCGCGGCACCGGCTTCCTCCCCTCCGACTTCAAGGCGGACACACCCTCGCCCCGCCTCGCCGTCAGCGAGACGTGCGAGGTGTAAGGCTACCGCGGCAAGGAATGGAAGTCGTCGTACAAGCGCTTCCATGCCGCGGGCGAGGAATGGAAGCCGTCGTACGAGCACTTCCATGCCGCGGGTGAGGAATGGAAGCCGTCGTACGAGCACTTCCATGCCGCGGGTGAGGAATGGAAGCCGTCGTACGAGCACTTCCATGCCGCGGGTGAGGAATGGAAGGTTGCGTACCGAAGTTTCCATGCCTCGACAGAGAAGCATATAAGTTATTGGTAAAATAGAGATTCGACTATCACATTGCCCCAACTCATCGCCATATCTGCACTTTCTTGTCCCAAACAGTAGCAAAATTGGACAAAAATCGGCACCTTTGCGCCAAAAGAACCCCTAACAGGGCGGAAAAGTGCACAAAGATTTGGAGATGTCGGAAGAATTTCGTATTTTTGCACACGCAAAAAGCAAACGGAAAAACATAATTCCACTCTATCTCAACGACACCTAATATGAACAAAATGAAGCATCTGCTGTGCTGCCTGCTCCTGATGACGAGCGTCATCGCTGCGAGGGCAGAAATCATCATCCAGGCCGACACCGAGTCGACCCTCAAGATTGCCGAAGTGAGGAGCCTGACGTTCGACGGAGACTTCCACTCGGGCAACCTCGTCGTGAACTACACTGACGGCACCTCGGCATCGACCCCCATTGCCAGTATCCAGAAGATTATCTTCCGTGCCGAAGAGCATGAGAGCGAAGGCATCCAGGAGGTGAAAGGTGGACATCCGACGGTAGCCGTGCAGGGCGACATGCTGCTGATCACCTCCGTAGGCGGCAGGGCGCGAGTCGTCTGCCTCGACGGCAAACTGGTCAGCACCGTGACGCTCACGGCAGGCACCACTCCCTTATCGCTCGCCTCACTGCCCGCGGGCATCTACATCATCGACGTAAATGGCGAAAGCCTCAAACTGCAGAAGAAATAAGCCCGAGCCATGACACTACGCAACCTCTCCTTTGCCCTTGCCTCCCTGGTGAGTGCCTGGGCGCTCGCCGACAACTTCGTGGTCATCACCCTGCGCGACGGTCAGCAGGTCAAGCGGCAGGTCGACACCTCGACCGAACAGCTCACCTTCACAGAGTCGTTGGACAGCCTCTGCTTCACGAATGGCGACAAGTACAGCTTCAGCGACATCTCCGACGTCAGTTTCTGCTACGAGGAACCGAGCGAAGATGCCAAGACCATCTACATACAGTGGAACGGCACTGCCGCTCCCACCATCCGTTGTTCGGCACCCGGCGTGACCGCCGAGGTGAACGGTGGCAACGTGACATTGACCAACACGAACACCGACACGGAATATACCTACGTCCTCTCGGGCAGCTCGGCCGACGGCAGCCTGACCCTCGTCAGCGACTACAAGAGCACCCTGCGACTGGAGGGACTCGACCTGCAGTCGACGCTGGAGGAGGCGCTCAACATCAAGTGCGGCAAGCGCGTGGCGCTGGAACTCGCCGAGGGTACAGTCAACACGCTGGCTGACGCCACGACCGACAATGGGCAGAAGGGCGCCATCTACTGCAAGGGGCACCTCGAGATTAGTGGTGCAGGCATCCTGTGCCTGACCGGCAACGTGAAGCATGCCCTGGCAACCAAGGAATACCTCCAGATCAAGAAGTCGACCGGCTCCATCAACATCACTCACGCTGCCGGCGACGGCATCCACGCAGGACAATACTTCCAGATGAACGGCGGCACCCTGACCATCAGCGGTGTGGGAGGCGACGGCATCCAGGCTGAGGCCACCGGCGATGAGGGCGACGATGCCGACGGTCAGCTCATCATCAAGGGCGGCACACTCGACATCACCACCACTGCCGACGATGCTGCCGCACTGAAGAGCGACTCGCTGCTCACCATCACCGATGGCACACTGACCCTCAACTGTTCGGGAGGCGGCTCGAAGGGCCTCAAGTCGAAAACCGACATCCAGATAGATGGCGGCACGCTCAATATCACCGACAGCGGTGGTCTCTATGACGACTCTGCTGACGAGGAGGAAGGGCAGGATGATGAATCGGCCAATTCCTACCGCGTCTATGTCTCCATCCCCACCACGGGCGGCGGCATGGGCGGTGGCTCGAGTGCCTGGACGAGCGTCTACCTCTACAAGCAGGATGGCACCTACGTCGCTACATTGACCAACAAGGTCAACATCACCGCGGGCTACACCACCACGACGTTCTACTACTACGACTTCGGGCAGGCGACCTCGGGCACCTACTATTTCAAGAGCGACAACTACACGTCGCGTGGCGGCTACGGCACCTACAGCATCGTCTCGACCACGTTCAGCGGCCCCACCAGTGGTCAGGACGTCTACTACAGCATCACCAGCAGCTACTCGACCAGCGGGTCGACCCGTACCTACACGATGAACAATGTGACGAGTACCTACGCTGGCGGTGCCACCAGCACCGCTGAGGGCGACCTCTCGAGCTCGCATGGCATCAAGGGTGACCACAATGTGGTCATCAACGGCGGCGACGTGACCATCTGTATGACGGGCACGGCTGGCAAGGGCATCTCGTCGGACCTCGACGTCACCGTCAGCGGCGGCACGCTCGCCATCACCGACAGCGGCGCCGGTCAGACCTCGGGCAACGAGACCTACACCGCCAAAGGCATCACTGCCGACCACGACGTGCACCTCGCCGGCGGCACCATCAGCATCGCCATGAGTGGCTCGGGCGGCAAGGGCGTGAAAGCGGACAACGACCTACAGGTGGGCGACCCCACCAGTGGCACGGGGCCGCGTCTCAGCGTGACGACCACGGGCGCCTCACTGGGCGGTTCGAGCTCCGGCGGAGGTGGCTGGGGCGGCTGGGGACCCGGCGGCGAAACGTCGGGTGGATCGAGCGCCAAGGCGATGAAATGCCTGGGTTGCTACTACCAGTACGGCGGCGACATCTACGTGAGCACCACCGGCAGCGGCGCTGAGGGCATCGAGAGCAAGAAGGCTACCACCGGTTCGATGACGTTCCAGGGCGGCAACCTCTACATGAAGGTCTACGACGACTGCATCAACTCGGCAGGACAGATCGTCTTCGGCGGTGCCAACGTCATCTGCTACTCGACGGGCAACGACGCCATCGACTCGAACTACGGCCAAACAGCCTCCATCAAGGTGACGGCGGGCGTCGTCATCGCCTTCAGCCAGAAGGGTGGCGCTGAGATGGGCATCGATGCCGACGCCATGAGCCGCGTACAGGTGACCAGCGGCACGCTCATCGCGGGTGGAGGCTCGCAGGGCGGCTCGTCGTCGAGCCTCGGCTCGGGATCGACGCACTACAAGCTCTGGAGCTCCTCGCTGAGCTACACGGCAGGCCGCTACTACAGCATCGTCTGCGGTTCGTCCAATATCCTCACCTTCCTGATGCCCTGCACGGTCACCAGTTCGTACAACGTCTATGCCAGCAGCAGCTTCACCAGCTCGACGAGCCACAAAGTGGTCTACAACACTTCCGTCCCCACGAGCAGCACGTCGAGCAGCAGCTTCCATGACTCCGCCACCGGCGACTCCCGACCGATGATCTGGCTGGAGAGTGACGTCACGACGGGAACGAGCTTCACGACATTCAGCCCATCATAACCTCTTAAAGATATGCCAAACCAAGAAAGAATCGTCTTCGTCGACTACATCCGTGTCATCGCTTGCTTTCTGGTGATGCTGGTGCACGCCAGTGAGAACTTCTATGCCCCCGACGGATCGGGGCTGGCCGGTAACTTCTCAATGATCGCCTGCGAGAGCAACCGCTTCTGGGTGGCCTTCTACGACGGCTTCGTGGCACGCACGTGTGTGCCGCTCTTCATGGTGGTGTCGGCCTTCCTGCTGGTGCCCATGCGGCCGGGCGTCACGATGCGTCAGTTCTACCGCCGTCGCTTCACCCGCATCCTGCCTCCCTTCCTCTGCTTCATGCTGCTCTACACCTTCCTGCCGCTCCTCTGGGACGGGATGACCTGGGAGCAGTCGATGAACGACCTCATCCATCTGCCCTTCAACTTCCCCTCGATGGCAGGTCATCTGTGGTTCATGTATCCGCTCATCTCGCTCTACCTCATCATCCCCGTAGTCTCACCCTGGCTCTCGTCCGCCTCGGCACGCGATGAACGGCTCTTCATCTGGCTCTTCGTGGCATCGACGTTCATCCCCTTCCTCCACAAGCTGACGATATTCAAGGAGTTGTGGGGCGAATGCTTCTGGAACGGCTTCCACATGCTCTGGTACTGCTCAGGTTATCTGGGATACCTGGTGCTGGCTCACTACATCCGCTTCCACCTCGACTGGGCCCGCTCGCGGCGCATCGCCGTCGGCGTGACCTCGTTCCTCATCGGCTCGGCATTCACCGGCTGGGCATTCTACTGGAAGGGCATTCCCCAGCAGCCCATCGACACCCCGATGCTCGAGTGGGCGTGGGAGTTCTGCACACCCAACGTGCTGCTCGCCACGTTCGGCGCCTTCCTGCTCTTCACTTGCATCCAGCAGCCCAAGGCTCCCCGCTGGATCACTGAGATCTCGAAGCTCTCGTTCGGCATGTACCTGATGCACCTGCTCTTCCTGGCTCCCATTGCTTCGGTATTCGTGGCTGGTGACCAGGCGCATCCTCTCATCCCAGTCTATCTGGCCATCCCCTGCATTGCCATCCTCTCCTACCTCTGCTGCATCGTCACCACCAAGCTCATCTCGCTCATCCCGGGTGGCAAGTGGATCGTCGGCTGATCAACTCATGGGCCTTATACCGACAACAGAGGCTACGTCATTACTGGCGTAGCCTCTGTATTTATTAGAGATACTGGTTGATAATAATGATATAACCTTAGACCGCACAACCTTATTCGATGGTGATGGTCTGCGCGAGCTTGGCCTGCTCTTCGGCGGTTACCTTGGGGAGGAGGATGCGCAGAATGCCATTCTCGACCTTGGCGGTGATGCGGTCCTTGTGGATGTTGTCCGGCAGGGCGATGGCCTCCTTGAAGTGAGCGAGGTGGAAGTCGTGACGCAGGTAGTGGAACTGCTCCTCTGCGGGCTTCTCAACCTTGACGCCGTCGGCAGTGGGCTCTGTGGCTGGCTCGGCAGCCTGCTTGCGATCCATCGAGATGACGAGGTTGTTGTCGGTATCGATGGTGAGGGTGAGGTCCTCCTTGGTCAGACCGGGGACGCTGAACTCGATCTTGTAGTTGAGCTTCGACTCGGAAATGTTGATCTGAGGATCACGGGCGAGATTGTGATTCCAGGCATCGTTGACACTGTTGAACACATCGTTGAACAACATAGGGAAAAGATCATTTGAACGTACTAACATAGTTTTATATTTTTTAATTGTTAAACATCTTGTTCGTTTTGCAAGCCCCTCGTTCGGGAGGCTTACACCTATGATGTTGCAACCCGCGTGCCAAAGCCGGAATCGTGCCAAAACGAGTACGCAAAAACGAAAAAATGACCAACTTTTGTGACTTTTTGGCCATAAGATGGTCAAAATTTACAATTTTCAGTCCTTATTTTTGTCATTCTCCTTTATTATTATTATCTTTGCACCATCAAACCTCAAAACTATGAAAACATTACGACTGCTAATGGCGTTCATCGTCATACTGACAATGAACACTACTCTCTTTGCTCAGGAGCCGATGGGCGAGGTCATCGAGCGAGGCCTGTCGATGGCTCGCTCGCAGAGTCTCATCATGGCTCATACGCTCGAAGATCAGCCAGGTGTATTCCCACGCTCGTACGAAAACGGCAAACTGGTAACCAGCGACTATCGGTGGTGGTGCTCTGGCTTCTATCCAGGTGTGCTCTGGCAGCTCTATGGCGACAACGCGGATCCCACACTGCGCCACTATGCAGAGCTCTTCACCGACCGTGTGGAGCCTGTCAAGGAGATGACCGACACCCATGACCTCGGCTTCATGCTCTACTGCAGCTTCGGACAAGGCTACCACCTGACGAACAATCCCCGCTACCTCGACATCATCGCCGAAGGCACCCAGAACCTGCTGACCCGCTATAATGACCAATTGGGCGTCATCATGTCGTGGAACCCCAGCAAGAAGTGGAAGTATCCCGTCATCATCGACAACATGATGAACCTCGAGATGCTCTGCTTCATGACCCGTGAGATGAACGACCGCCGCTATGTCCGCGTCGCTGAGCGCCATGCCGACACAACGATGAAGAATCATTTCCGCGAAGATTACAGCACCTATCACGTCGTCTCCTACGACCCCAAGACCGGTGAACCTCACGCACGGCAGACAGCCCAAGGCTATGCTGACGGCAGCGCCTGGGCCCGTGGTCAGGCCTGGGGACTCTATGGTTACACAATGATGTATCGCGAGACGCTGCAGCCCCGCTACCTCGAACAGGCACGTCACATCGCGCAGTTCCTTGTCAACCATCCCCGCTTGCCAGAAGACGGCATCCCCTATTGGGACTACGATGCCCCCGACATCCCCAACGCTCCTCGCGATGCTTCGGCAGGCGCCGTGATGGCATCCGCTCTCATCGAGCTCAGCCAGCTCGATCCTTCAGCCGACGCTGCCCGCTGGCTCCAGATGGCCGAGAAGCAACTCCGCTCGCTCTCCTCGCCTGCCTATCTGGCACAGAAGGGAGAGCTCGGAGGCTTCATCCTCAAGCACAGTGTCGGTTCGCTGCCTGGAAAGAGTGAAGTGGATGTTCCTCTGACCTACGCGGACTATTACTATGTCGAGGCTTTGCTTCGTATGAAGAAGCTATTGACACGTCCCAACGGCTCAGCCGACCGACAGGTATGGGTCGATGCTCTCGTCAAGATTGCAACGCCTGTGCTCCAGAATCTGGCAGCCGGGACACTCCACCAGAACTTCCCTTTCGAGTCACTCTCGACCGACCCCGACCGTCAAGAGGTATCGTATCTCGAAGCTGTGGGTCGTACCCTCTGCGGCATTGCACCCTGGCTGGAACTTGGTCCGGATGATACGCCAGAGGGGCTGCAGCGCGCTCAACTCATCGACCTTGCAGTGAAAGGCCTGGCCAATGCCGTCAACCCCGATTCGCCTGACCACTTGCGTTTCACCGAAAATCGTCACCGTCAGCCGCTCGTCGATGCCGCCTTCCTGGCAGAAGGTTTGCTCCGTGCTCCTACACAACTCTGGGGCAATCTCGACAAGGTCACCCAACAACGCCTTATCGGCGAACTCAAGGCAAGCCGCAGCATCGAGCCTTACGAGTCGAACTGGCTGCTCTTTGCCTCCATGGTGGAGGCTGCACTGATAGAATTCGACGGTTCGTGTGATGAGAACCGTCTGCAATATGGTGTCGATAAATTCCGAAACGAATGGTATAAGGGTGATGCCTGGTATGGCGATGGTCGAGATTTCCACCTTGACTACTACAACAGTCTCGTCATCCAGCCGATGCTAACCGAAGTGCTGATGGTGATTAAGAAGCATGAACTGCGCAATGCAGACTTCCTCAGCGAAGAACAGACCCGACTGGGACGCTATGCAGAACAGCTCGAGCGAATGATTTCTCCCGAGGGCAGCTATCCTGTCACGGGTCGCTCCATCACTTACCGCTTCGGTTCATTCCATGCCTTGTCAGATGCCGCTTTGCTACATGTCTTGCCCGCACATCTCAATCCAGCCCAAGTACGATGCGGACTCACAGCCGTCATCGAGCGACAGCTTTCACAGCGGGATACCTTCGATCGCAATGGCTGGCTTCGTGTAGGCTACACAGGTGCTCAGATTCACATGTCGGAGGATTACATCAACACAGGCAGCGAATATCTCTGCTGCGCCGTCTTCTGTGCATTGGGACTTCCGGCAGATGATGCCTTCTGGTCACATCCTGCAGCCGACTGGACATGTCGAAAGGCTTGGTTCGACCTCGAAGTGCCGGCCGACCATGCCATCCGATAAATGAAGAAACCGCCACCTTACAGAAATAGCGCTCAGATCCAATCGGACCTGAGCGCTATCTGTAAGGTGGCGGCTTCCTACTCTCCCG
>R14__coassemble_530_pt1 | contig 25791 bp, 15 predicted proteins | sample R14__metabat2_high_PE_017 | metagenome-assembled genome bin R14 | reverse complement strand
CGCTCCTGGCCGACGAGTACGTCACCCCCGGCGATGGCCAGGCCTACAGCCTCGACCAGCTCGCTGACCTCACTAACAACCTGCAGAAGACCGACGCAGGCGAATACCTCCTCTCGGGCGACATCACCCTCTCGGCCGGCGACGAACTCACCATCACCCGCGGCGTCGTCCTGATGGCCGACGGCACCACCCTCACCCTCAACGGCAAGACCACCCTGCTCAACCAGTCGGGCGCCATCCTCTTCACCCGCGCCAGCGACGAGGCTGTCCCGCGTGGCATCCGTGTCGCTGACGACAATGCCGAGTTCAGCGCCTGTGGCGTAGGCTTCGAGTTCATCGCCATCCAGTACATGAGCACCCAGCCCATCACCCTCATCGACTGCACCTTCCGCCAGGCAGGCACCGCCCTCACCAGCACCGCCGCCCTCACCTTCAGCCGTTCCAGCGCCGACAACTACATCTATGGCTGCAAGTTCATCCAGTGCGAGTCGGCAGCCATCGGCGGCGCCCTCAACTATGCCAACGGCATGGCCATCCTCAACTGCTCGTTCTACGACAACAACACCCAGAACACCAACAAGCCCCAGATCAACCTCATCTCTGGCGGTGATGCCCCCGTCTACATCCAGCAGTGCTCCATCATCGGCACCGGCCGCGACATGGTGGGCGGCATCGGCTTCATGAACTACATGAACCCGGGCGACAACAACATCTACATCGAGGGCAACACCATCGCCAACTGCCGCTACGGCATCGCTGCCTACAGCTACCAGCCGCTCAACTTCCAGATCAACGACAACACCATCGTCAACAACTGCTACGAGACCAATCCTAACAATGGCGGTTCGGGCATCACCCTCTACGACATGAGCGTGGGTACCCTCAGCTGCACCGCCCGCGGCAACTACCTCGAAGGCAACCTCTGGGGTGTCACCGTCCTCGGCTCGCCTGCCAGCATCAACTTCGGCTACCTGGGCGACGACGAAAGCCTCGAGCGCTTCGCCGGCTGCAATACCTTCGTAGGCAATGGCAACACCGACGTCGACTACGAGTTCTTCAACAATACCAGCAGCGCCATGACCATCTATGCCCAGGGCAACGTCTGGGGCTCGGGCAGCCAGGATTCCACCCTCGTCGCCTCCCTCGTCTGGGATGCCAACGATGCAGGCGGTCAGGGCGAAGTGGTCTTCACCACGCCAGCCCAGGCTGATCCCGTCCAGCTCAGCTCTGTCTCTGCCGACCGCGCCTCCGACGGTCATCTGGACGTCTTCTCGCTCAGCGGCACCCGTGCGCTGATGGAGGCAGCCGGTGGCGAATCGGCCTTCAGCGACCTGCTGCAGCAGCGTGGTCTCTTCGTCGTCCGCGACAGCCAGGGCCAGGGCCGTATCGTCAGCATCAAGTGAGCAGACCCCGCTGCAGCGTGCGTTTCTATATTGAACGACCGACGTAGAATCGGTTCCCAATCAAGATAACCCATCTCCCGCTGCGCCTGCACATTCCCTGCCAACATCATGCGATATCTGGCAGCGACCACACAATCACGGCTAAGATTATGCTATCTCCCGTCGGGGACTACATAATCTTAGCCGTGATTGTGCTATCTTCCAAGGCAGAGCGCATAATCCTTGCCAATATTATGCCATCTCCCGTTGCGATCGCATAATCCTTGCCGATATTATGCTATTTCCTCCTGCGATAGCATAATCTCAGCTGACATCATGCCATCTCCCCTTGCGGCGGCATAATCCTTGCCGACATTATGCCATCTCCTCCTGCGACAGCATAATCCTTGCCGACATTATGCCAGCCTTTGTAGCGGAACGCATAATGTTCGCCAACATTATGCTATCTTCGCTCACAAAAAACATAATCCTTGCCATGATTATGCGATATACGCTGGATACTGCATAATGCTGGCCGTGATTATGCTGTCTCCCCCGTAGATTGCTCTTCTGACTCCGGAAGCCCCCTTTAATGGGGGAATTAATGGACCTTCGGGGCAAGGATTGTGATTGCCGCAAAACGAGAAAGGTCAGCCCCCTTTGAGGCTGACCTTTCGCCAATATATTTTCGTTCGCACTCGTTTTGAACGAGCTTTTTGTTCTGGGCTCAGCCTTTTCCTCTTCCAGCAAAGACCCGATGCATCTCATTGATGCGTTCAACGACATGCTTGAGAAATGCTTACCGTCTGATGATGCCGACGAAGCCGCCGGCAGCGGCGAGTCGCACCTTGAGGGGCTTGCCGTCAGATTGGAGGGTGATGACCTTCGTGCCGTGGGCGCAGTCGGTGGCGACGCGGTCGGCCTTCTTGCCGTCCTGCCAGTATTCGAGGGTGTAGCGACCGGCAGGGAGGAAGCTGAGGTCGAGTTCGACGGTGCGGGGAGTGCTGGTATTGAGCACGCCCACATACCATTCCTCGCCCGACTGCTTGGCCAGGGCGACGTAGGTGTCGGGCATGCCGCCGAGGAAGCGGATGTCGTCCCACGTCGTGGGCATCTGCTGCACGAAGTCCTCGCCCACCTGGCCATAGACGTGGTCGGGGTGGTCGCAGAACACCATGAACGGACTCTCGTAGATGACGAACTTGGAGAGTTCGGCGGCACGCGTGTTGCTCACCAGCGTGGGAGACTGCCCCCGGTGCTCGGCAGCCGTCACGTTGAGGAAGCCGCCGGGGGTGTAGTCCATCTGACCCGCCAGCAGGCGGGTGTAGGCGAGCGAGACGTTGTGCTCGGGGGTGACGCGGTCGCTCCACTTGTAGTACTCGGCACCCATCACACCCTCGCGGGTGAGCATGTGGGGATAGGTGCGCTCGATGCCGTCGGGCTTGTAGGCGCCGTGGAAGTCGAGCATCAGCTCGTTGGCGGCAGTGGCCTCGATGATGCGGCGGTACCAGCAGACCATGTCCTGGTCGTCACGGTCCATGAAGTCGATCTTGACGCCCCGGACGCCCCACTGGTGGTAGAGGGGGAAGGCGCGGAGGTACTGGTCGTTGTTGTTGGCATCCTCGCAGCGGAGCCACAGCCAGATGTCGACCCCCTGCTGGCGGGCATAGCTGATGAGGGCGGGCATGTCGAGCTGCGGAGCCACGCGGGTGATGTCGGCATCGGGCTGGCAGTAGGGGCCGTACCAGGTCCAGTCGATGAGCATGTAGGGCCAATGCTCGTGGGCGGCGAAGTCGATGTACTGCCGGATGACCTCCTGCTCCATCAGGACCTCACCGCTCCACCAGTGATCCCAGGCAGACATGCCGGGGCGGATCCAGTCGGTCGAGGCGAGGGCGCAGTCGGGATTGAGGGAACGGACAATCTCGCTCTCGATGAACTTGCCCGGCTGGTGGCCCACCATGATGACGCGCCAGGAGGTGTCGATGTGCTGGCTGAAGCGTGCCTTGACGCCCTCCTCGGGCTCGCCGTAGAGGGGGGTGAGGCGGGTGATGAGGGTCTCGGTGAGGTCATCGTCGGCTGCCGGTTCGTGGCCGAGGTAGAAGGCGGGCCAGTTGTCGAGGTTGGCTTCGGTGATGGCGAGCCAATGGTCGTCGTCGATGCGGATCAAGCCGGGCAGGCCGGAGTGGATGGACGAGGAGATGTCGTGGAGGGGCGTGGGGGTGAACTCGCCCTCCTGCGACGACTTGTAGGGATGATCGGCATCCCAGGCATAGTTGGTTACCCAAAGGCTGGAGCCCTTGGGGAGGCGGTAGGTGGTGAGTTCGCGGGTGAGCTGGCGGTTGCCGAGCTGGGGGGTGCCGTAGAGCGAGTAGCGGAAGGCGACGCCGTCATTCATCACGCGGAAGGTGACGTCGAGGCGGCGGCACTGCTGCCGCTCGCTCAGCTGCAGGCTGAGCTGGCTGTAGGGGACGGAGCAATGGGCATGCTTCTGACGCACGACGGGGGTCCATTCCTCCACGCCCTGGGTGCTGCGGTCGGAGACGACCTCGAAGCCGCCGTCCATGGGGGCTTCGTCGCGCAGCTCGAAGCCCATGACGGAGGGGGCTATCACGGTGGTGCCATCGAGGGTGACGCTGTAGGTGAGGTGCTCGGTGTCGTTGCTGACGGTGAGCTGGAGGTGATGGTCGGGCGACTGGAGCTGGTAGGTCTGCGCCGAGAGGGTGGCGGTGGCCAGGGGGCAGAGGAGGAGGAGGTGACTATAATTCATAATTCATAATTGATAATTGATGGGGCGAAGATACGCAAAATTGCGGATATTGCCAAAAAAATCATCGAAAATTTCGATTTTTTCGAATAATGTTGCGAAAGATGCCTGTAATTGCCCAAAAATGCCTACCTTTGCAGCCGCAAATCGGACAAAACCGATTGGTAATAGAACGCAGATCAAACAGATTGGATGGATTAGAACAGATTATTCTTGCTTCAACCATCATGGCAACCGTCATAGCAACCATAAGCGCCCAAAGCATCTGTCCCTATCAGTTACATCAGTCCAATCTGTGTTCGAAAAAATGTGGTATAGAATCCGTATCTTGAACAAAAAACAAAGAATTATGAAATACATCGCAAAGTACATGGCGCTCATCGTGCTGCTGGTGGCAGCCGGAGCGCTCATCTGGCCGGAGGTGTTCGGCGTAATCAAGACTGCATGGATCAGTTATCTGCTGGGAGCCGTGATGTTTGGCATGGGCCTGACGCTCGACGTCAAGGACTTCCGCGTCGTCTTCACCCGTCCTAAGGACATCATCGTGGGCTGTCTGGCCCAGTTCCTTATCATGCCTTCGCTGGCCTGGGCATTGGCCTGGGCCTTCCGACTGCCACCCGAACTCGCCGTGGGCGTGGTGCTGGTGGGCTGCTGCCCCGGTGGCACGTCGAGCAACGTCATCACCTACCTGGCAGGCGGTGACCTGGCGCTGAGCGTCGGCATGACGGGCGTCTCGACGCTGCTGGCGCCGCTGCTGACTCCGCTGCTGACCCTCCTGCTGGCCGGTCAGACCGTCGACGTGGATGCCTGGGCGATGATGCTCAGCATCGTCAATGTGGTCATCCTGCCTATTGCATTGGGCCTCGTCGTCAAGCGCTTCCTGCCCAAGGCGACGCAGCGTGTGGCAGCGTGGCTGCCCGCCTTCTCGACGCTCGCCATCACCGCCATCGTGGCTGCCGTGGTGTCGGCCAATGCGGGCAAGCTGCTGACCTGCGGCGCGCTGGTCATCGTCGTCGTGGTGCTGCACAACGTGCTGGGCTTCGCCCTGGGCTGGCTGCTGGGCCGCTGCCTGCGTCTGAGCCAGCCGAAGCGCACCGCCATCAGTGTCGAGGTGGGCATGCAGAACTCCGGCCTGGCGTGCGGCCTGGCGGCACAGCACTTCGCCTCGATGGCATTGACTCCAGTGCCCGGCGCCATCTTCAGCGTCTGGCACAACATCGCAGGTGCGCTCTATGCCCGCCTGCTTCGCGCCTAGGAGAAATAAGAGCCTTGAATAGAGGGCGTGAGTGGTTCACAGCACCCGGATCTTGGCAAACTTCAGCAGCAGGGTCTTGTCGCCCACGTTGTCGAAGTGAACCGAGATGCGGGGGCTGTCGTTGGCATTGTCCACGTCAGTAATGGTGCCTTCACCGAAGCGATCGTGGGCGATGCGCGTGCCGGCAGTGAGCGGCTTGCCGCCATAGGAGATGGTGGCTGATGCCGATGGGGCAGAGGCTGCCTTGGGCTTGCTGCCATCGGTATAGGCACCGTTGGGACGGGTGAGCTTGCGGACGGGACCATTCAGGTCGAAGACGGTGGTGGGGCGCTTGGGGGCACCGGGCGCCATCTCCTGAGGCCGAGCCGTGGAGGCTGGAGGATCGGCAGGATGATGCCAGACGGCACGGTCGGCACCAGCCGGCGAGGAGGTGCGGCTGATGGAGGAACTGCTGCCGGCTGTGGCGGTACTGACGGAGGCACCGAGACCCGCATCGCGGCTGCTCCAGCCGAAGCGGCCACCGCCAGCCGAGCCGTAGTCGGAGGTGAGGCTGTCGCTGCTGGCCTTCTGGATGTACTGCCGATCGATGTCGGAGAGGAAGCGGCTGGGGCGGCATGCCTCGCTCTTGCCATTGCGGAAGCGCGACTTGGCGAACGAGAGGAAGCAGTTCTCCTCGGCACGGGTGATGGCGACGTAGAAGAGGCGCCGCTCCTCCTCGACACCCCCTGCCTCCTTCATCGCCATGTCGGAGGGAAGCAGTCCCTCCTCGACGCCCACGATGAAGACGTTCTTGAACTCGAGGCCTTTGGCCGAATGGATGGTCATCAGGGTGACGTAGTCGCTCTCCTTCAGGTCATCGTCGGCATCGTGACCCTCGGGTTCCACATCGCCGCTCAGTGAGACATCAGCGAGGAAGTCGACCAGCCGCGCCTCGCGTCCCTCCTCGACAGCCTCGATGGTGAAGGTCTGAATGGCGGCGAGGAGTTCCTCGACGTTCTCGCGTCGGCTCTGCCCCTCGACGGTGAGGTCCTGGGCAAGGTCGGTCTTGATGCCCGACTCGAAGATTACCTTGGATGTAAGCTCGTAGGCATTGCACTGCTGGCTGAGCTCCTGGAAGTGCTGGATCAATGCCGCGAAGCCGCGCAGCTTGGCTGCCGTGCCCTTGTTGACCGGTACGTCGTTGCCCTCGGGATCGGCGCAGACTTCGAAGAAGGTCTTGCCCTGGGCCACCACTTGAGCCAGCTTGGCGACGGTGGTGTCGCCGATGCCACGGGCGGGGTAGTTGACGATGCGCTTGAAGGCCTCCTCGTCGGCAGGGTTGGTGACGAGGCGCAGGTAGCTGATGATGTCCTTGATCTCCTTGCGCTGATAGAACGACAGGCCGCCATAGATGCGGTACTGGATGTCGCGCTTGCGGAGCGACTCCTCGAGGGTGCGGCTCTGCGCATTGGTGCGGTAGAGGATGGCGATGTCGCGGTAGGCGTAGCCCTGCTGGTCGTGCAGCGCCTTGACCTGCCCAGCCACCTGATAGGACTCCTCAAGGTCGGAGTAGGTGCCGGTGAGCAGGAGCTTCGAGCCGCGGTCGCGCTCGCTGAAGATGTGCTTGCGGATCTGGTCCTTGTTCTTGGCAATAAGCGAATTGGCGGCATCGACGATGTTCTGGGTAGAGCGGTAGTTCTGCTCGAGCTTGAAGAGGCGCGTGCCGGGAACCTTCTGCTCCATGTCGAGGATGTTGCGGATGTTGGCACCGCGGAACGAGTAGATGGACTGTGCATCGTCGCCCACCACGCAGAGGTGACCGTGCTGCTGCGCCAGCTGCTCGACGATGAGATGCTGGGCGCGGTTGGTGTCCTGGTACTCATCGACCAGCACGTAGCTGAAGTACTGCTGATAGAACTCCAGCACCTCGGGATGGTCGCGGAAGAGGATGTTGGTGTAGACCAGCAGGTCGTCGAAGTCCATCGCCCCTGCCTGGAAGCAGCGCTGCCAGTAGCGCTGATAGATTTCGTGCAGGAGAGGACGACGGGCGGCAGCGTCATATTGACGGAGCTCCTTGTTGGCGGAGTACATGCCGGGGGTGATGAGGTTGTTCTTGGCGTTGGAGATCTGAGCCTGGACGCTATTGGGCTTGTAGACCTTGTCGTCGAGGTTCATCTCCTTGATGATGGCCTTGATGAGCGAACGCGAGTCGGTCTGGTCGTAGATGGTGAAGTCCGACCGGAAGCCGATGCGTTCCGCCTCACGGCGCAGGATGCGGCAGAAGAGCGAGTGGAAGGTGCCCATCCAGAGGCGGCGTGCCGGAGCGGCACCGACGAGCTGCTGGATGCGCTGCTGCATCTCGGAGGCGGCCTTCTTGGTGAAGGTCAGGGCGATGATTTCGTTGGGACGGTAGCCGTGGGTGAGGAGGTAGGCAATCTTCATGGTGAGGACGCGCGTCTTGCCCGAACCGGCACCGGCTATGACGAGTTGTGGGCCGTCGCAGTATTCTACGGCGGCCCGCTGGCTCTCGTTGAGGGATTGGAGGAACTGTTCCAATGGGGGTATGGGAAGGATTAGTGGAGCCAAACATAGCTCCTGACGGGAACATCTGTGAAAACGATGCGGGACGACATCTGACGACTATAAGACATCTGGTGTCTGTAAGACATTGAATGTCGTATAGGGCATCTGACGGCTTATAAGGCATTCAACGTCGCGCAGCGACTTAGAACCTGTAGCCCAGGGTGATGTCGATGTCGCTCTTGCTCATGCCCACCTCGACGGGCGTGCAGGTGCTGTAGCTGTTGGGGTAGGAGCTGACGCAGAGGCGCGAGTGGTGATACATGTAGGCAGCGTCGACATACCACTGGCGGGCACTCCAGCCGAGACCGCAGGTCACATAGTACTGGTTGCGGAGCGTCTGGTAGTCGGGCTTGGTGGTGGAGTTGTAGACGTAGTCCTGAAGGTCGCTGAGGGAGGTGACGTCCTCGTCGTAGTGGTCGAGGTCGGCGTCTCCGCTGCTGATGCTGCCGCCACGAGCCGACTCCTTGTAGGGCGAGGTGACGTAGGCATAACCGGCACGGAGGCTCAGCTGCTGGGTCAGGCGCATCTCAGCACCCACCTTCATCGTGTGCTGCAACAGCGTGTAGTCCTTGATGGCAGCGTTGACATTGTGGAAGTAGTCGTCGGGAAGGGGGTACTGGCTGTTGGTGCGGTAGCGCATGGAGGTGAAGTCGCGCAGGTCATACTCGAGGCTCAGGAGGCCGCGGTTGCCCAGGATGAAGGCGGTGGACACCTGGTACTCCCAAGGGGTGGAGAATTCGTACTTCCAGCCATCGTAGAACGACGACCAGTCCGTGACGCGGTCATCGTCGGTGATCATGGCTCCCTCGTAGCTCTCGGTGACGGTCAGCCACAAGGGGGTGTGGACGGCAGCACCGAGGCGCCAGTTGTCCAAGGGACTCCACATCACGCCCAGGTTGACACCTACGCCCGAACCCTTGGTCTCGAACTTGTTGTCGTAGGAGATGTAGGAGCCATCGTAGTCGTGGCTGTAGTCCTCGTCGAACTCCGAGGTGATGACCGAACTGTAGTCGGCGATGTTGAGCGTGACACCGGCATAGAAGATGTCGTCGACGTTCAGGGCCGCAGCGATGTTGTAGAGGTCGCTGCGTGTCTTCTCGCGCTTGTAGAGGCGCTGGTAGGGGACGTAGCCCTGCATGGGATCCATCACCGCATGCTTGTTGTTGGGGTCATCGACGAAGGCGTAGATGTCGTACGCCATCATCGACATGTAGGGGGCGGTGGTGTAGTTATTGTCCCAATCGAAGGCCGAGGAAGGCGAGAGCTGTCCGTTCAGGTAGTGGTTGGCCTGATTGACCAGATAATTGCCGAAACTTCCCTGGCTGGGGGCATCGACGACGGTGCGGAGCTTGGATTGGTTCTCGTACTGGCGGTTCAGGCCGATGCCGACGTTGAAGTTGACCAGATGATCGCTCGTCGGATTGTGGAACGAGAAGAGGGCGGCAAGGTTCGAGACACCGAAGTTGCTGTCGCTGCTGGAGGCAGCCTCCGAGCCTTTCGACTCCGTGCCGGTGAATGCCATGTGGGGGGTGAGGGTGACGACGTTGGTGCCGCGATAGATGGCAAGGCCTGCAGGGTTGTCGTTCATCACCGTGGGGTCGCCACCCAGCGCACCGAAGGCGCCCGCCATGGAGCGATAGCGTGCCGTGCCGCTGATGGACGACTGGCCGTAGCGAACCGCATCGACCACGTTCTGAGCCGAGATGTTGGCGGCGGCCATTGCAGCCGTCGCCAACATGAATAGGGTCTTATTCTGGATGTTCATTGAGTAAGGTCTTAAAGGGGAATATAACCTGTGGGGATAGGGGAGGGAGACGTCGCCTTATCGGCGTCCGCCACCACCGTGACTGCCACCGCCACCACCGTGGCTGCCGCCGCCACCGCCGCCACCGGAGTAGCCACCACCGCCACCGGAGTAGCCACAGCCGCCGCCGGAGCTGCCGCCGCTGCGTGAGCCGCTGCTGCGTGAGCCACTGCTGTGTGAGCCACCGCTGTAGCTGCTGCCGCGGGAACTGTTGCCGCTGCCATAGCTGCCTCCCGAACGGCCGCTCTGACCGTTGCCGCTGGTGTAGCCGCTGCGCCTGTCACCACCCAGACGATGGTTCGAACCATAGGTGCCATTGCCTGTGCTGCGAGTGCCGCCCGAGTAGCTGGTGCCGCGTCCGCGGTTGCCGCCGCGGTTGCCGCCGTACATGTTGCTCTGACGACCGGGATTGCTGCGGGTAGGAGCAGCTGCTGATCCGTGCGAGCCATGCTGCCCGCCCTGACCTGCGCCGTGTCCGCCCTGACCTGCGCCGTGTCCGCTCTGGCCGGAGTGCCCTGACCTGCGCTATGCCTGCCCGGATGGTGCGTGCCGGAGTTCATGCCATGATGGCTGAAGTGACCGCCGTTGCCATTGACGTGCCCGGTGCCTCGGTGATGTCCGCCGGGATGGTGAGTGGGATGTCCGCCACCGCCAGGATGGAACCAGTGGGGCTGTGGACGGAAGATGGGGTTATACCAGCCGCCGTACCAGCCAGCGTAGTAGCCATGCCCCCAGAAGCCGAATTCCCAGCCCCATCCCCAGCCTGAGCAGAAGCCGAAGCCGGGCGTGCAGTACCACCACGGATCCCAGTAGCAATAGTCCCAATAGAAGGGGTCGTAGTAGGCTACGTCGTACCAGGGATCCCACAGGAAACTGCTGAAGAAGGGATTGTGGAAGCGGTGGATGCGGTTGCTGAAGTAATACTGCTCGACGACGAAGACCGTGTCGGGCAGCGGCTCGTAATTCTTGTAATAGTGGCCACTGGTCGTGTCGGCCACCGTACCCTGAAGGTCGATGTCGGCGGCGGACGATTCGGTGTAGGCCGAACCGCGGCGGTTGTAGGCATCGACGTCCCAATCGTCGTTGGCACGGGTGGACCATACGTCGCTGGCGGTCTCCTGATAGGCCGCCTTACGGGAGTTCCTACGGCTGTAATAGACATCGTCCTGAGCCTGAATGCTGATTGCTGCCGGCAGGGTCAGAAGCACTGTCATGGCAGCCAGTATGAGTCGTTTCATAATCGCTTTTAGGTTTGTTTTTGCCTTTTGGACACGCAAAACAAGGGAAAGTTTAAAGATTTTCGCTTATTTTTGTGCAAAGATGCGAAATTTTTCTTATCTTTGCGGCACGAAATGGTAAATGTCTTATGAATTATATAGAAGTCAAACTGATGCCTCAGCCCATGAGTGAGGCAGCCTGTGATGTCCTGGCAGCCGTGCTGGCTCCGCTGGGCTTCGATTCGTTTGCGACCGAAGAGGATTGCCTCCGTGCCTATATTGCCCAGAACCTGTGGGACGATGAGGCACTCGCTGCCGTGCTGGCCGACTTCCCCCTCGCCGACGTGGAATTGCCCTGGGTGGCAAGCGAGGTCGAGACGCAGGACTGGAACCAGGAGTGGGAGCAGGCACAGCAGTTCGAGCCCATCGAGGTGGGCGACGAGTGCTGCGTCCATTCGCCCGTCGCCACTCCTGCGCGTGAATATAAATATGAGGTCATCATTGACCCCAAGATGTCGTTCGGCAGCGGGACGCACGAGACGACGTCGCAGTTGCTGGAGGAAATCATAAAGGTGCACGATGCACAATGCACGATGCACGATGCAGGATGTTCGGGAGAAGCCCGTGCACTCGACATGGGCACGGGTACGGGCGTGCTCGCTATCCTCTGCGCCGAAGTGGGCTATGCCCAGGTGCGCGCCATCGAAATCGATGACTGGGTGGCAGCCAATGCCGTGGACAACGTGCTGCTCAATGGCATGGCAGGGCGCGTCCAGGTGGAGTGTGGCGATGCCTCGCTCCTCACCGAAGGACCTACCTACAGCCTTGTGCTCGCCAACATCAACCGCAATGTCCTCCTTGCCGACATGGCGCACTACGTCAGCGTGATGCTGCCGGGTGCAACGCTGCTGATGAGCGGTTTCTATGAAGAGGACGTCCCAGCCATCCGTCAATGTGCCGAAAGCCTTGGTCTCACCTATCAGCAGCATCGCAGCCGTAATGGCTGGGTGGTGATCCGCTTCAGCCTGTAGCCGCAGAGGTGCAACCGCGAACGAAAATGTCGAAAAGAATTTTTATAAATCATCTCTTAGGGCTCTTGCTGGTTCTCTTGCCCCACAATCTGACCGTCGCTCAGCAGCAATGGCACCTCCCTTCGGGGGCTCCGCTCTATGCCTATCTGGCAGACACCTTGCGGGGGGAACCACATCCTGCTGTCATCGTCTGCCCGGGTGGCAGCTATTCGTGGCACGACATGGAGAGCGAGGGGGCCATGGTGGCGCAATGGCTGAATACGAAGGGCATCCATGCCTTCGTATTGAAATACCGCGTGCAGGGCATCCTCGCCTTCTGGTCGCACTACCGTTACCTGCTGCGCGGACATCGCCATCCGGATGCCGTGGTCGATGTGCAGGAGGCACTCGCCCTGGTGCGTGGCCATGCAGCTGAATGGAGCATTGATCAGGAGCGTGTCGGCGTGATGGGCTTCTCGGCAGGCGGACATCTGGCGGTGCTGAGTGCAGAACTGGCGGTGACGCCGACGGAGCGCCCCGACTTCGTGGCATCCATCTATCCCGTGGTGACCTTCGTGCAGGAGCCCTATGTGCATCGTCGTTCACGACGTGCCTTGTTGGGCGAATGGCACAAGCGAGACATGCAGTTGTGCGACAGTCTTTCGCTCGAGCGGCACGTCACGGCAGCAATGCCGCCCGTCTTCCTCGTCAACTGCATTGATGACCCAACGGTGCACTATCACAACAGTGAACTGCTTGACTCAGCGCTGACAGCCGAGGACGTTGACCACCTCTACCTGCAATACCAGACCGGAGGACATGGCTTCGGCGCCAACCCTCAGAAGGGAACGGTGGAATGCCAGGGCTGGCGTGAGCGATTCATCGAATGGCTGAAGGTGCATTGACCTCACGACCTCATAACCTCACGACCTCACAACCTCATAACCTAAAATATATGAAACACTTCACCCTGCTCCTCGGAGCCTTAATCCTCATTTGCACAATGAATTCCTGTCAGCAACCTACCGCCATGACCTGCCCTGAGCAGGCGGTGGTGCCTACCTGGGACGAGCAACTCGCCCAGCAACTGCCACTCTTGGGCCATCGTAACTGGATCGTCATCGCCGACATGGCCTATCCCCTCCAGTCAGGATCCGGCATCACCACGCTCTATGCCGATGCACCCTATACCGAGGTGCTTCAGACCGTGAAGCAGATGATTGACCAGGCTCCGCACGTCTTTGCCCACGTCTACCGCGACCTCGAACTGGAATATATCAGCGAGGAGGATATGCCCGGCGTGGATTCGCTCCGCGCCGAGATGACTCGCATCTGCGGGCCTGAGGCAAAGAGCATCGCCCACGAACGACTCATCGAACGCCTTGATGAGGCAGGCCGTCTCTACAACGTGGTTATCATCAAGACACCGCTCACCATGGCCTACACCACCACCTTCTTCGAACTCGACTGCGCCTATTGGAACGGTGAGCAGCAGACTCTCCTGGATGAGAGGATGTCACAGGGAAAGTAAGCAGCGACCGACTCCCTCGGACATTTTACATCGAAAAAGGAACGAAAATTTACGAACATGGAACGAAAATCGCTCATCGAATGGGCCTTTTCGTTCCATGTTCGTTGTTGAAATTGTGGCAAAAAATCCAAAAAGGTTTTGTGACCTTGCTTATTTCGCCTTCATCGAAGCCTTGACCAGATAGATGATCAGGGCGATGTACATTGCGAGGCTGAGGAGCTGGCCCCAGGTGGAGGTCATCCACTCACCACCTGCAATCATCCAGTCGACGCCGGCGAAGGTGAGTCCAGCGCTGACCACGCCCATCAGGGCACCACCGGCGATGAAGCCAGAAGCGAGGAGCGTGCCACGCTCGCCACGGGCGGCATTGACCTCCTTGTCCTTGCTGCGCGAGGTGACGAACCAGTTGATGGCTCCGCCGACGAGCAGAGGCAGGTTGAGCTGCAACGGGATGAACATGCCGAGGGCGAAGGCAAGCGCCGAGATGCCACAGGCATTCATGATGATGGCGATGACGGCGCCGATGCCGTAGAGCAGCCAGGGGGCACCCTGACCCATCATCAGCGGTTCGATGACGGCAGCCATGGCACGTGCCTGGGGGGCAGCCATGACGTCGGAATTGTCGGGCGTGAAGCCATAGGCCTGATTGAGAATCATGATGACACCTGCAGCCGTGGCTGCACTGACGAGGATGCCGAGGAACTTGAACGACTGCTGCTTGGCAGGCGTAGAGCCCAGCCAATAACCGATCTTGAGGTCGGTGACGAAGGCGCCGGCACTGGAGAGCGCCGTGCAGACCACGCCGCCCATGATGAGGGCAGCCACCATGCCAGAGGTGCCATTGAGACCCACGGCAGCCATGATGAGCGAGGCGAGGATGAGCGTCATCAGCGTCATGCCCGACACGGGGTTGGAGCCGACGATGGCGATGGCGTTGGCAGCCACGGTGGTGAAGAGGAAGGCGATGCAGAAGACGATGAGCAACGCTACGATGGTGAAGAGCAGCGAGCCGTGCATCACATCCATGTAGAAGAAGATGGCAGTGACGAGCAGGGCGATGACAAGGCCGAGAGCGATGACCTTCATCGAGATGTCGCGGTCGGTGCGGGGTGATGAAGCACTCGATTCTGCATCGTGCATTGTGCCTTGTGCATCAGCAGTAGCCTTGCTACCGCCGAAAGCCTGCTTGATGAGCGAGAAGGAGCCGGTGATGACCTTGCGGCTGTTCCAGACGCCGATGATGCCTGCCATGGCGATGCCGCCGATGCCGATGGACTTGGCGTACTGGAAGATCTGCTGGGGCATGGCGTCAGCAGCCGTGAGACCCGAGGCTATCTCGAGGTCAGGCCAGATGAGGGCGATGGCAGGGACGACGATCCACCAGATGAGCACCGAACCGGCACACATGATGGCCGCGTACTTGAGACCGACGATGTAGCCCATGCCGAGCAAGGCAGCCGAGGTATTGCACGAGAAGAAGAGTTTGCCCTTGGCAGCGATGGTGGTGCCGAGCGAGCAGAAGGTGGAGGTGAAGTTCTCGGCCCAGGTGCCGAAGGTGGCTACCAGGAAGTCGAAGATGCCACCGAGGACGGAGGCGACGATGAGCGGCTTGGCCGACGAACCCTCGCCTTCGCCTGAGATGAGCACCTGCGTAGAGGCTGTCGCTTCGGGGAAAGGATACTTGCCGTGCATGTCGCTGACGAAGTACTTGCGGAAGGGGATGAGGAAGAGGATGCCGATGACACCGCCGAGCAGCGAAGCCAGGAAGACCTCAAGGAACGAGACGCTGATGTGGGCATCGGGGAACTTGGAGTCGAGGATGTAGAGGGCAGGCAGGGTGAAGATGGCACCCGCCACGATCATGCCTGAGCAGGCACCGATGCTCTGGATGATGACGTTCTCGCCCAGGGGATCCTTGCGCTTGGTGGCGGAGGCGAGGCCTACGGCGATGATGGTGATGGGGATGGCGGCCTCGAAGACCTGTCCGACCTTGAGGCCGAGATAGGCGGTGGCAGCACTGAAGATGACGGCCATCAGAAGGCCCCAGACGAGCGACCAGGTGGTCACTTCGCGGGGATTGGCCTTGGAGGGCATGAGAGGCTCATACTTCTCGCCGGGAGCGAGGGGACGCATGGCGTTCTCGGGGAGGGTGGATTGCTGTTGCTGTTCCATTGAGATTATGTTAGAGATTAATAGATGCTATAGGGCTTATAGAGACTATAGATGCTATAGAAGCAATAGATACTATAGAAGCAATAGATACTATAGAAAGAGAATGACTGCCTTGCAAATGGAGTCAGGCCTTGCGGAGCTGCCAGAGGCAGGACTCGAAGTCGATGCCGGTGTTGGTGGGGCCGGGGGTGCGGAGCGTCTCGACGAGGCACTGGCGGACGAAGTGCGAGGCGCGCTTGGCCGACTGGGCAAAGGGGACGCCATTGACCGCATCGGCACCCAGCACGGAGGCGAAGACGTCACCCGTGCCCGAACGGGTCTGCTCGACCATCATCTGACGCTGGAACTCCACTTCGCCGGACTGGTCTGCCACGACGTTGCCGATGTAGTTCTCGCCCATGCGGATGCCAGTGATGACGAGCCGCTTGGCGCCCATCGACATCAGTTGCTTCGCCAGGATGACCAGTTCGGAGTGGTGCCAGCCAGACTCATGATAGGGTGTGTCGGTGAGGAAGCAAGCCTCGGTGAGGTTGGGTGTGATGATGTCGGCATAGGCAATGAGGCGTTTCATGCCTTCGCACATCTTCTTATTGTAGGTGGGGTAGATGTGGCCGTTGTCGCCCATGACGGGATCGACGAGGACCACGGTCGGTGCATTGTCAGTGAATTCCTGAATGAATTCCTCGACGATGCCGATCTGGCGTGCCGAGCCGAGGAAGCCGGTCATGATGCCGTCGAAGTGGAGCTGCAGACGGCGCCACTCGTCGATGTAGTGGGGCATGTGACGAGTGAAGTCGTGCCTGTAGAACGACGGGAAGCCCGTGTGATTGCTGAAGATGGCAGTGGGCAACGGGCAGCCTTGCACCCCGAGATGGCTGACGATGGGCTGTATGACCGAAATGCTGCAACGGCCATAGCCGGATATGTCGTTGATGATGGCTATTTTCTTGCTCATGATGGACCCTCCCCATCCCTCCCGCAATGGGAGGGGGCATACGGATGGTAATGCTGCCGTAGGGAGGAGACGGCTGGTGGTTGGTAGATAGGGAGACGGGACACGATGAATCTATGACACTCTGGTTGGTCGGAACACGTGAGTCTATGACACTCTGGTTGGTCGGAACACGTGAGTCTATGACACGCTGGTTGGTCGGAGCGGAGGACTTTGACTACATCGGGTCAACGTCGTAATAGAAAACAATGCGGGCGAACTCCTGGATATTCTGCTGCATCTGCTGCTGGATGAGGCCCAACAGGCGGCGCACCTCGGAGGTGGAAGCCTCGCGCTCCACCTTGAGCAGCAGCTGGCGGATGTACATGTTCTTGACGCGACTGACGGGGGGCGCTTCAGGCCCGAGCACACGGTCACCGAAGGTGTAGCGCAGTTGGGCGGCATACTGGGCGGTGAGCGTCTCGAGCCGGTCTTCATAACGACCCTTCAGATAGATCATGATGAGGCGTGTGAAGGGGGGATAGCCATAGCGCTGCCGGTCCTGAAGTTGCGTCTGCGCCATCTGCATGTAGTCGTGACGGAGCACCTGCTGCAGGAGAGGCATACGCGGGTCACGGCACTGGATGACCACCTCACCCTCCTGCCCTTCGCGTCGGCCTGCACGGCCTGCCACCTGCTCCATGAGCTGGAAGGCACGCTCGTGGGCGCGGAAGTCGGGGAAGTTCATCAGACCGTCAGCACTGAGGATGCCTACGGTCTGGACGGCATCGAAGTCGAGCCCTTTGGCAACCATCTGCGTGCCGATGAGGACGTTCGCCTTCTTCTGCTCGAAGTCGTCGATGATGCGTTCATAGCTGCGGCGCGAGGTGGTGGAGTCAGTGTCCATACGGATGGGGCGAGCTGCAGGCAGGAGGCGTTGGAGGGTCTCCTCGATGCGCTCGGTGCCATAGCCTTGGCTTTCGAGCTGCTGGTTGCCACATTGCGGACATTCACGGGGCCAGGGCATGCGATAGCCGCAGTAGTGGCATTCGAGCGAGCGGGTGCGCTTGTGATAGGTGAGCGATACGTCGCAGCGTGGGCAACGCGGTGTCCATCCGCAGGCTGTGCATTCGACGACGGAGGCGAAGCCGCGGCGGTTCTGGAAGAGGATGGCCTGCTGGCCTTGCTGGAGGCTGTGGTTGATGTGCTTGAGCAACTCGTTCGTGAAGAGCCCTTCACTGGGACGTGACCTGGTGGTGGAGACCAACGTGATGTGAGGCAGCGAGACGCCAGCATGCCGTTCGGTGAGCTGGACGAGTCCGTACTTGCCCTGCTGCGCCAGATAGAGGCTCTCCAGGCTGGGGGTGGCGCTGCCGAGCACCACCTTGGCACCATGGCGCATGGCGAGCACGATGGCCGTGTCGCGTCCATGGTAGCGGGGGGCAGGATCCTGCTGCTTGTAGCTGGGCTCATGCTCCTCGTCGACGATGATGAGCCCGAGTTGACGAAAGGGGAGGAAGACGGAACTGCGGACGCCGAGAACGACTTTCGGTTCACGATTCACAATGCACTGATTCGGTTCACGATTCACGATGCAAGATGCACGATTGATACTTTCGCCATCTGGTGCATTCGACCCTGCATCGTGCTTCGTGGCTTGTGCACCAAGCAGCGCCTTCCAGATCTCGACGCGCTCGGTATCGGAGAGCTTGGAGTGATAGACCAGCATCTGACGGCCGAAGACACGGCGCAGGCGGAGGCAGAGTTGGGTGGTGAGGGCAATCTCGGGCACCATGAGCAATGCCTGCCTACCTTGGGCGATGACCTCCTGGATGAGGTGGATGTAGATCTCGGTCTTGCCGCTCGACGTGACACCGTGGAGCAGACAGACCTGATGGTCACGCAACGACTGACAGACCTGACGATAGGCCACCTGCTGCATTTCTGTGAGGGGATGAGGAGGCTCGCACTTCTGCTCGAGGTAGGGATCATTGCCCGTATCGAGGCGCGATACTTCCTCCTCGAAGGTTGTCAGAAATCCCTTCTTCTGCACCTCGTTGAAGATGTTGGTGCTGACTCCAGATGCCTTGAGCAGCACCTCCTTGGGAATGGCGTCAGGCTGCGCCTTCTGGAGAGCGTGGCTCATGTCGAGCAGCTTCATGAAGAGCGTGAGCTGCTGAGGCGAGCGCTGGAGACGCTGGAAGGCCGTCTGCAGTTCGTCATTGAGCGTAATCCTCACCATGGTGCGCGTCTTGGCGCGGAAGTCCTCGCGGATGACGCCCTCCTTGCCCTCTTCGGGCTTGAGTTCGCTGGGGAGGGCCGCCTTCATCACGTCGCCGATGGGGCACATGTAATACTGCGCCATCCATTGCCAAAGCGGATACTGCGGATGGCGGATGATGGGACCGTCATCGAGCACCTGCGAGATGGGACGAAGCTCGTAGTCGACCGTGGGGCGATGGGGGGAGAGTCCGACGATGATGCCCATGTAGGTATGGCTGCGGCCGAAGGGAGCCGACACGCGCTGACCCACCTGCACCTTCGCCTCGAACGCATCGGGGATGATGTAGGTGAACGTCTGGTCGAGGGGGACCGGAAGGATGAGGTCAGCGTAGAGCATATTACCTGGGGAAGAGCGTGATGAGCGGTATCAGCATCTCCTCGAGCGAGATGCCGCCGTGCTGGAAGGTGTCCTTGTAATACTGGACGTAGTAGTTGTAGTTGTTGGGGTAGGCGAAGAAGTCGTGTCCGCCGCAGAAGGCATACTGTGTACTGACATTGAGCAACGGCAGACCGAAGTCCTGCGGACGCTCAATCCAATAAAGTTGCTTCGAGGAGGAATTGAGGTTCTTGCCGAGCTTGTAGCGCAGGTTGGTGTTGACGTTCTTGTCGCCGACGATCTTGACCGCATTGTCGCAGCGGATGGAGCCATGGTCGGTGGTGAGAATCACCTTGTAGCCCATCTCGGCGATGGTGCGGAAGAGGTCGATGGTGGCAGAGTGCTCGATCCAGGTGCGCGTCAGGGCACGGTAAGCCGCCTCGTCATGCGCCAGCTCGCGTACGGTCTTGACCTCGGTGCGGGCATGGCTGAGCATATCGATGAAGTTGATGACCACGACGTTGAGCGGATAGCGGTTGAGGCCGTGCAGACCATGTACAAGCTTCTCGCAGTAACTGTTCTCGTTGACCTTGTGATACGAGAACTGGTATTGCTTGCGGAAGCGATCCAACTGCGTCTGGATGAGGGGCGCCTCGTTGAGGTTCTTGCCCTCCTCCTCGTCTTCATCGACCCACAGGTCGGGGAACATACGTGCTATCTGGTCGGGCATCAGACCCGAGAAGATGGCATTGCGTGCATACTGCGTGGCGGTGGGGAGCATGGCGCAATAGACATCCTCCTGGACAGTGAAGTAGGGGTCAAGGAGCGGCTGGATGGCGCGCCATTGGTCGAGCCGGAAATTGTCGATGACGATGAAGAAGAGTTTCTCTCCCTGGTCGAGCAGCGGGAAGACCCGCTCCTTGAAGAGCGCGGGAGACATGAGTGGCGCAGCGTTAGCAGAGCTGGATGTCTGGCTGCTGCCCTTGGTCGTGGCAATAGATGCATTCAATCGCGCATTGTGCATGGAGGATTGTGCCCCATTGTTGACGAGGGGAGCTATCCAGTCCTGATAGTTCTTCTTGACGAACTTGAAGAATGCGGCATTCGCCTCGTCCTTCTGCATCTGGAGCATGGCGTTGAGCTGCGGGTCGGAATTGGCTGAAAACTCCGTCTCCCAATAGACCAGACGCTTGTAGACGTCGACCCACTGGTCGAACGAGCGGGCGTCGTTGATCGCCATGGAGAGGCGGCCGAACTCCTGCTGGAAGCCCGTGGTCTGCTGCTGCTGCGTGATCTCACGGGCATGGAGGTTCTTCTTGATGCTCATCAGCATCTGGTTGGGCAGAACCGGCTTGATGAGGTAGTCGGCGATCTTCGAACCGATGGCCTGGTCCATGATGTCCTCCTCCTCGCTCTTGGTAATCATGACCACGGGGAGCGAAGGAAAAGACTCCTTGAGCTGAGCCAGCGTCTCGAGGCCCGAGATGCCAGGCATGTTCTCATCGAGGAAGACGAGGTCGACGGTGTGGCTGCGTGCGTAGTCGATGGCATCCTGACCGTTGGTGACGGTGATGACCTCATAGCCCTTCTTCTGGAGGAACATGATGTGGGGTTTGAGCAGGTCGATCTCATCATCGGCCCAGAGGATCTGGGGAGGGGTGGTGGTGTTGGGAGTATTATACATTATATATAATATAGACGCTATAGGGGAGGATAGATGCTATAGTAGAGGATAGACGCTATAGTAGAGGATAGATGCCGTAGCATTATTGTGGGCTGGAATTGGCTTCAGGTGCTGGCAAGTTGCTTTCTTCCGGAGGTGCGTCAGAGACTGGGTCTTCGGAGAAAGAGTCGGGCTCAGTATCGACGGGGGAGGCGATGCCGTAGGTCTGCTGCGCCCAGTCGAAATATTCTTCGAAGGTGCGCCCCTGCAGGAGCAGACGGAAGTTGGGGTCGCTGATGTCAATCTGCGTGATGCCATTGGGCAGGACGAGGCTGTCGCTGGCATCCATGCGGTCATGGTAGTCGAGGAGTTCGTCCAGATTGCTGAAGCCGCTGATGACGAGTACAGAGAGGCCGCCACCCGTGTCGATGATCTCGAGGTCGAAGTCCTTGACCAGATAGTTCTCGAAGTTGAACTTTGCTATCTCGAAGAGCAGGTCGTTCTGGATGCCTGAGAGGCTGTCAGTCTTGAAAGCCAGGAGCAGCACATGGGCGACATTGTCATCATCGACGAACTGCATGGTCGAGTCGATGGCTGCAGCGCCTTCGCCACGTCGCAGCGAAGCACCCCACATCATGCCTCGATGCTGCGTGCCGAGTTGCAGCTGACGGCCCTCGCGGATGCCCTTGACCATGAGGCTGGCAAGGGGAGAGACATCGCTCTCGGGATAGGTGGCAGTGAGTTGCTCGAGCGACTCCTTGAAACTGTCGGCATCGCCATCCTGCACGAAGCTCAGGGCATGGAGGAAGAGGAACTTGGGCATCAGGGTCGAGAGTGGCCACTTCTCGTGGACGAAGTTGTACTTCTCGTGGACGAAGCTTGTGTTGCCCTCCAGATATTGCTCGTAGGTGTGGATGTAGAGCGAGTCCTGACCGGCTGCCATCTGACGCAAGGTGCCGATGTAGTCCGGATCGCTGACCGCCACGCCGTAGGCACTCTCGGGGTAGCTGTCCATCAGTTTGTGTCGCCAGACCTCCGCCTCGGCAAGCATCTGTTGCTGGCGTGCTGTATTGCCTTCGCGTCCTGCCATGTCGCTCATGCGCATATACATCAGGTAGATGGCGAAGTACATGTCGGGGCGGTGCTCGGTCTCGGGATAGCGCGTCTCGCACTGGCGGAAAGTCTTGATGGCGAGCGGGAAGTTCTCGAGCTTCTCGTTGATGATGACACCCATGTTGTAGAGACCCTCCTCGATGAGCTGGTTGGCGGTCGCCTTCTGCTCGTCAGTGAAAGGAATCTGCGCAAGGTAGTAGGCCGGCTTGTGGGGGTCGTTGACGTCAGGGTCGTCGGCAGGTTGAGCGATGCTATCGGTGGGGGAGGTGGTGGCGGCATCAGCCGTGAGGCTGTGGGCGGGGGCAACGTCGGTTCCGTCTTCGGTGGGGCTTTCGGCGTTGTCAGAGGCCTCGTCCCAATTCATCGTCTCGGTCTTGTTCTTGCGTCGCCAGTCGTCCTCGGGCTTACGCGAGCCCCAGATGCGCTGGAACTGTGTCTTGCCGGCAGAAACCTGTGAGGGGTTGTAGAAGTACCACGACTTGTCCTGCTTGCCCACGGTAGGCTGCTGGTCATCGTTGGCGAGGGGATCGGTGGGCTTGTTGGCCTCATATTGAGCCAGACGCTCCTGATCCTCTGCCTCCTTCTCCGCCTTGATGAGTTCCTTGATGATGCGCTTGATGACCTTGTCAAGTTCCTCCTCAGGAAGCTGCGAGAGCTCGAGGAGGCTGTCCTGCAGCTGCACGGTCTCGGCATGGGTCTGCAGTTCGTCAAGGACGCTGCTGAGCTTCTGGATACGGGCGTAGTCCTTGTAGTCCTTCTGGAGGATGCCCATGGCGATGCTGTAGGCCTTCTGGGCGCGGACGTAGTCCTCCTGCATGAAAGTGACTTCGCCCAGGCGGAGGGCGGCTATCGCCTTGTCCATGCCGTTGCGGGTGCTCTTCTCGATGGCGAGATCGAACTGCCGGATTGCCTTGGCCGTGTCCTTTTGCAGCAATGCCACATTGCCCAATCCGTAGTAGACCTGGTCGAGGTATTCCTCATTGCGGTACTGGTGGCGCATGTGATTGAACTTCTTCTCGATCTTGCGGAGGTTCTTGTCGGACGTTCCTCCCATCTTCGAGAGCACGTTTATCTGGGCAATCTTTGCATTGAACTGCGTCTTATAGTCGTGGCCGCTGTGACCCAGTCGACCGAACAGCTTATAGGACTCCTTCAGGTCACCCCGTTCCTCGAGAAGCTGAGCCAGCAGGTAGTCGCAGCGCAACTGCTGTGCCTGGGTGCTGGCAGCCTTGCGGCCTACACGCAGGTAATCGATGGCCTCGGTGGCGGTGCTCTCCTTGCAGAGCAGAATCTCGGCCTGGGCGAGTGAGAAGGCATACTGCATGTCACGCGGCATGTCCTTGTAGACCTGCAGCTGGCTCAGCTCCTTCTGGCTGTTGTATTTCTTGGACGAGATGACCATGCCGAGCTGAGATTCCGCCTCGAAGTTGTAGCCCTGCACGGCAGCCACGCGGGCAGCCCAGATGTGGCACTCGGCTACAGTCAATGGACGCCACCAGAAGCGGCGTGCCACGTAGTTGAATGTAGCCGAAGCGGCGTTGAAGTCGCCCTTGTAGAACTGCGCCTTGCCCGAGAGCATCCAGGCATTGTGGAGGAAGGGGTTGAACTCCGAATGGGTCAGCCAGAGCTTGTATTCGGGAGAGTTCTTGCGGTGCTTCTTGGGCTTCTCGCTCATGCTGCGTCGCTGGACTGCGATCTTGCACTTCTCGAGCGTGCGGTCGAACTTGGCATTGGCGGCAGGTTCCTGCTTGCCCACCAGCTGGTAGACGGGGTGGAGCCAGATGCGCTGGCTGAACTCCTCGTCGTGCTTCTCCTCCATCTCCTTCAGTCCCTCCTTGTAGGCCTCGTTGCCATTGAAGTAGACGTTGTACTTGGTGTTCATCGCCTTCAGCCCACGGTTGAGCTTGGTGTTGCTCTTGCAGCCAGAGAGGCAGACGACGAGCAGCACCATCAGGCAGACGGTGAGCAGGGTGCGGAAGATGTTATGGCGGGAGAGGAGGTTCAATGCGACGGGAGAGGCGGCAGAGCCGCGTTAGACTTGGCTTTTTACTTTGTCGTTACTATGGTCAATGCCATCGGACGAGACCGACTGGAATCGACGCTCGCGTACCACGAGGAGCACTTCGTCCATCAGTTGCTCGGGGAGGCTGATCTGGCGGAGCTGGAGCGAACGCACCCAGCCAGCCACCTCGATCTCCTTGAGTTCGTAGAAGACCTCGGCGAACTGCTCAGCCTCGTCGTCGGTGTATTGGTCCGACTCGCGGCCTTTGAACTGGTCGAGCTCCTCGTCGGCGTAGTAGATGATCTCCTTCGAGACGGCAGCGAGCAGCGAGTCGCGCTCGCAGGTGGCGTGCTGGCCGCAACATTCGGCAGGCACCTCCTGGGTCACTTCGAGGGGCGACGTCTCATCGGGCTTGGCGGTGCCCTCTTCGACGCGCTTCTGATAACGCTTGTGACCGATGAGCGAGGGGATCGTGACGGCGAGAGCCAGGAGGACGAGGGCTAGGATGAGATATATCATAGAACAAACTTAATCAGAAGTAATAGAAGCAGAAAGGCTATTGCCACTGTCAGGTATTCCCATTGACGGCGGGTGCGAGCCTTGCGTTCGGCAAGGGCAGCCTCTGCCAAATCGTATTCTTCGACAGAGAATCCAATCTGTCGCAGGTGATCCCAATATTGCGGGTAGGACTTCGAGACTACTGTCGGATCGTCTATGAGCATTGAAGCGGGGAAGATATCCAAGGCAAGAGGAGCAAATGCCATGGCCATGCGGTGATCTTTGTAAGTAGAGATGACCGGTGGAACCTTATACGTGAAGTCAAAATCTTCAATCTCTGTGCCATCGGCAATCATGCGGTCATCGTCGCGGTCGGTCACGATGCATCCCAGTTTGCGCAGTTCGTTTTCGAGTGCTGTGATGCGGTCAGTCTCCTTGATGCGCAGCGTATGAAGGCCACAGATGTCGAACTTGATGCCCAGGATGGCATAGGTGGTGATAACCGTCTGTGCCAGGTCGGGCTGTTCGGTCATGTCCCAGTCGAGACGCTCAGGGTATTTCATTCCTTCGAGTTCGGAAGAGAGCGTCACGCCTTCGGCTGTGAATCGGGTCTTGATGCCCAATGGCGCGAAGTAATCGGCAACGTGGCTGTCGCCCTGAAGGCTGGCCTGGCGTAATCCTTTCAGGCGGATGGACTTCAACGAGGTGTCATAGGCCATAGCGAGCATTTCGTACCAATAGCTGGCCGCACTCCAGTCGCTTTCTATCTCGTAACTCCGTGCCTTGTATGCCTGAGGTTCAATGCTGATGACATTCTCGTCCCACTGGCTCTCCACTCCGAACTCACGCATCATGCCCAGCGTCATCAGGATGTAGGGACGTGAGGTTACTTCGCCGGTGAGGGTCAATGACATGCCATGGGCCAATGTCGGGGCAATCATCAGCAATGCCGAGATGTATTGGCTCGACGTGCTTCCGTCGATGCTCAGCGGGCCACCTGCCAACTGCCGTCCGTGGATGCGGAGCGGCGGACAGCCGTCGGCTTCCAGATAATCAATCTCGGCACCCAACTGGCGCAGTGCTTCGACCAGAATCCGGATGGGTCGCTGTTTCATCCTTTCGGTGCCGGTCATGATGACGTCGGCACCGGGGCGCGAGGCGAAGTAGGCGGTCAGAAAGCGCATCGACGTGCCGGCAGCGCCGATGTCGATGGTGGCAGGTCCGTCGGTCGCGCGGCACGCTGCTGCCAGCTGAGGGCTCTGCCCTTGCCGAAGTCACGGACGAG
>R14__coassemble_529_pt1 | contig 25809 bp, 21 predicted proteins | sample R14__metabat2_high_PE_017 | metagenome-assembled genome bin R14 | reverse complement strand
GGGATGTGGAGGGGGGGGGCGAGGAAGAGAGCCAAACATGACGGATGAGGGACTATGGGGAGAGCCAAACACGGCTCTCTACGGGAACACGGCTCGCTGCGGGGACTCGGCTCGCTGCGGGGACTCGGATCTCAGCGGGGACACGGCTCGCTGAGAAAGCGGTCAAGCCTGATTGTCGGTGGCGTGCTTGGCGCGGTACTCGCTCGGAGTCATGCCGTAGGCAGCCTCAAAGCACTTCGAGAAGTAGGAGGCTGAGGTGAAACCTACCATATACATCACCTCGCCCGTCGATAGTTCGGGATGCTGGAGCAAAGCGGCAGCGTGCTGCATGCGCAACTGACGGATATAATCCACAGTGGTGGAACCGGTCAATGCCTTGACACGTCGATAGAGCGCCTTCTCGTTCAGACCCGACAGTTCGGCAAGGCGTGCCACATTGAAGTCCTCGTCGCCCAGATGCTTCTCGACCTGCTGCTTGAGCTGTTCGAGCCAGCGACGGTTGGCAGCTTCGAGGCGCTCACGCTGTTCCTGCGCCATAGCCTGGGCACGCTCAGTGATGTGACGACCACTGTCGGAAGGTGAAGCGCCGTCAGCTGCAGTCTGCTGCTCTACAGCCGTCAGCGTAGCCTCCTTGATGCACTGGTATTGCTCCAGGAGCTGCTGACGATCCGCCTCAGCGATGCGCAGTTGCAGGGTCAGACTATAGTGGCGCACATAGTTCAAGATAATCAATGCCACTGACAGGATGCACAATGCATAGAACCACCAGCTACGGTACCAAGGATAGGGGACCTCAACAGGCAACTGCTCCAGCAGTTCGGTCTCGAGCTGACGGGGAGCACGTCGTCCCAACTGCAGCGTGTAGTCGCCGGGGGCAAGCGACTCCATACGGATGTTCATGCCACGATTGATAGGCAACCATTGGGTATCGTGGCCCAACAGACGGTAATAGTAGCCCGAATAGGGGACCGACCATTCCGAAGGACGGTCGTTGCTGAACTGGATGCTCAAGTCATTGCCCTCCAGTATGTGCGTCGAGATATGTACAGGACGGCTGAAAGCCTCCTGCGACTGCTGCAGTCGTGGCAGACTCGCCACCATGCAGTAGTCCACACCACCCAGCCAAAGCATCTCTTCACGGGCATCCCAGTAGCAGTTGCGGTACTCCGAGTCATGCTGCTCAATCATCGGCGTAGCAATGCCCGTCGCACGGTCCAGGATGGCCACACAACCACCACTCAACAGGGTGCAGTAGCCATTGCAATCCACTATCGACAGCATGTCACCCTCCATACCTAATTCCCGATGGGCCCACGACTGCTGCTGACATGTCTGGGGATCGTAATAGAACAATGAGTCGTTCGACAGAGCCCAGATGCCATCGTCGCTGCTGCTCACCATCTCGTAGGCATCGGCCATGACAGGCTGCGGCTGGGGCTTGCCTGCCAGACGCTGCTGCCCCCCAGTCCCAGCCTCACTGAGGATGTAGAATCCCATTCGACCCAGTCCCCACACCGAACCATCGGCACACTGATGCAGGCGCAGGCCGACGTCCTCGCCCAAGGTATGGGTGGAGTTGCGGCTATTGAAGGCGCATTCCGCTGTCACCATCGCCTCACGCCCCAGCAACACCTCGCGCCTGACCCGCAGGAAACCGCCCGAGCCGGAGGCAATCCACATGTAGCCATCGCCCGCGTCAAGGATACGGTAGGCCCACTTGGAAGTCAGTCCCGACTCGAAGTCGGTCACCAGTCGAGGCATGAAGGTCTCGGCCTGCTCGTCGTAATAGGCGACGCTCTCGTCGGTACAGATCCAGACGAGCCCCTCACGATCCTCCGTGATGCTCCAGATGCGATTGTCCACACAATTGTGAATAGACATCTTGTCAAAGAGCAGCGTCCGACCCGTCCTGAAGTCATGCATGGACAATCCACTAGGACCACCCATCCAAAGGCGGTCGCGGCTGTCGTGGAGCATGCAGATCACACGGTTGCCCTGCTGATATTGACCAAAGGTCCAATTCACGAAGTTGTAATCCTGCTGAGAACTGGTGAACGACACACCCGACTCCACTCCCACCCAGACGTCGCCCGTATGGTCTTCATAGAGGCTCCATACGCAGTCGTTGAGGATGGTGATGCTGCTGAAGGGATCGCGTCGATATGTCTGCCATCGAACCTCACCAGGAGTACGCACATACAGACCACGGTCCGTACCCACCCACAGTTCGCCTCGAGAGGACTTCATGAGGTACTTGCCCGTCAGTCCACGGAGCGTCTCATCGCACTCCAGACGTGCCCCCTGCCGGAGGGTAGCTGTGTAGACACCTCGGTCGGTGCCCACCCAGATGCGGTTGCCGTCGAGCAGCAAGTCCAACATCACCTCGTGCTTCGGATCAATGCCCGTCATCTCGAGCGGGGTCAAAGCGTTCGACTCAAAGTCATATTGCCACAATCCATCATAGGGCGTCATCAGCAGATAGCGTCCCTCAGGCATCCTCTCGGTGCGCACGATGTCCATGGTGCGCCAATGGCAAATGCGGTCGAAGTGCCGTCCATCGCCCGTCCAGACGCCCTGTCGCGTGAAGACACGGATGCCGCCTTCCGGCCGTTCATAAATGCCATGGACTGGTTCTGTGATATCTGCTATAGCCGTGACCTGCAGCGACTCGGTGTCGAAGCACGAGAGGCCCCGCTCGTGCCCGATGAGCAGTTCATGGTCGCTCAACGTGAGGAAACAGTAGACGCGAGCCTGCACATGAGCCTGACGCACAAAAGCTGTTCCGTTCCACAACGTCAGTTCTCCGCCGAAGGTGCAACCCCAGAGCCTCCCCTGCTGATCCTCAAAGAACTCGTCGAAATGCGAAAAGGGGATGTTCTGGTTTACAAAGATGCGGCGCTGAAGCAACTGCTGCAACGAGCTCTGCGACGACGGCTCATCCCCCACCGCCCGAAGGCAGCAGGGGAACATCAGGGTCAATAGCAGGACCAGGGACAAGGCTCGGAAATGATTCATGGTTCAATGACGCACAATGCAAGATTGCTGATGCACGGTTCGCAATGCACAATGCACGATTGCTGATGCACGGTTCGCAATGCACAATGCATGGTTGCTGGAGCAGGGGTATGGTCAACGGCAGAACACGTAGACCTGGAACGTCTTGGCGCCGATCTCCACCTCACGCTGGGCGGGATCGAACGGGGCCTTGACGGGAGTGACCTTCGTGGGATTGTCGAGCGAGTTCTCGGCGTCGAGGTCGTCACTATGGAGGGTGATGACCTCAGCGGAGGTGAACTGGGCAGCCTTCTTCTTCTGAAGGAGGTTCAGGTTGAGGGTCTGCGGCTCGGCGCTGGTGTTGGCGACCTTGATGATGACGCAGTTCTGCTGCTCGTCGACGACGGCGCTGGCGAAGAGGCCGTCCTGCCCCTCCTGACCAGCCACAGGCTTTCCTGCCATGGTGAGGGGCAGGACACGCGTACCCTTATACCAACTGTAGAGCTGCTGCACGTAGTAGCTGATGGAGCGGAACGAACGCATGTTGTCGAACCAGATGAGATCGGGCCTCCACTGCCAGCCCTTGACATGGGCGAAGAGGGGCGCATAGGTGGCCATCCAGACCACGTCAGCATTACGCTCCACGCCGGTGAGGAAGGCAGCCTCGTAGAGCGAGGTCTCGAAGTGATTGCACTTCTTCTCCTTGCCGTCAGCGTACTTGCCCTTGCCGTGGCAGGCATATTCGCCGGCGAAGACCTTGGGACCCTTGCGGTCGTAGGTGTCGTAGCGCAGGCCATGGCTGAGGAACCACTCCTCATTGCGGTAGAAGTGCTCGTCGTAGAGGTCGACGCCTAGTTCCTTCATGCGAGGCTGCAGGCGCTCGAACTTCTCGCCCTCGGAGTCAGGGCCGGTGGTACCGATGATCTTGATGTCGGGGCACTTCTGACGCAAGACGTCGACGAAGCGGCGGAGGCGCTTGGTGTAGGCGGGATTGTCCTCGTAGTCCCACTGCTCATTGCCAATGGCAAGGAACTTGAGACCGAAGGGCTCGGGATGGCCCATGTCGGCACGCACCTTGCCCCATGTGGTCGAAGGATCACCATTGGCGAACTCCACCAGGTCGACGGCATCCTGGATGTAGGGATCGAGGTCATCGACGGCGACGTGATACGTTGCCTCGCCCTCGATGGGGTTCTCGTACTGGCAGGTCATGCCGCAGTTGAGCACGGGCAATGCCTCGGCACCGAAGTCCTCGCAGAGCTGGAAGTACTCGAAGAAGCCCAGGCCATAGGACTGATGGTAATCGGGATAGAAGCGGTAGTCGAACTCATACTGCCAGCGGTTGAGGTTCAAGGGGCGGTTCTCGACGGGGCCGACGGTGTTCTTCCACTGGTAGCGGTCGGTGAGGTCGGTGCCCTCGACGATGCATCCGCCGGGGAAACGGAAGATGCCGGGATGCAGGTCGCACAGCGCCTGGGCGAGGTCCTCACGCATGCCACCAGGGCGACCCTTCCAGGTCTTGGCAGGGAAGAGACTGACGTGCTCCAGGTCAAGCGGGCGGCAGTCGTCGGCCGAACCTGGCTTGCGGAACTTGGCATTGCGCAGGAAGATGCGGAGCGTTGCCTCCTCGCAGGTCTCGAAGGGGGTGAGGTCGGCTTCGTACTTCTTCCACTCGTGACCCACGACCTCGATCTTAGCAGCGGCTATCTTGTGCTGGTTGAGGTCGAGTGCCTGGTCGCAGAGCTGCACCTCGAAGTAGGCCTTGTCGCCTGCTCCCTCAGGCACACGTGCCCAGACGGAGAACTTGTAGGTCTCGTCTTTCTTGACCGAGATGCCGAAGAAGCCGGTGTTCTCGATGGCGGTGTGCTTGACGCGGTGGCCGGAGTAGTTCAGGCGGACGTAGTGGGGATTGCGCTCGAAGGGTCCGTCATTACGGAGCTCCACCTTGCCGGTGACGTTCCAGCCAGTCCAGGGGTTCTCGAACTCGAACGAGCGGTTCTTGACCATCTCGGCATAGAGGCCGCCGTCAGCGCCGTAGTTGATGTCCTCGAAGAAGATGCCGTACATCGTGGGTTGTATCTGGGCACCGGGCTTAGCCGTCTGGATATCCAGCTGATGGGTGCCCGCGGTCAATGGACCAGCCATGCCAATGCTCATAAGGGTGATGAGTGATATCAGATTCTTGTTCATAGGTGTTGTGGATGTGTGATTGTTTATAAATGTGGGTGCAAAGATAAGCTCTTTTGCCGACATTTCCAAATGATAGGGCAAAAAAGTGCTCCGAAATTTGGAAATTTCCGATTTATGCCGTATCTTTGCACCGCAAATAGTATGCAAAAACACCAGATAGTACACAAATACATCTGTAACATCCAAACACCTGCACAAATAGCTATGCGAAGCCTATTCCTCTCCCTTGCAGTCCTCTGCCTCACCTCAATGGCGCAGGCCGAGACCGACGTCACCCGCTGGACATTCGACAATATGCCGGATGCTGACGTGGCCAACATCACCGCTGATGCCCAATGGAACAGTGTCACAAAGAGCAGTCAACTACGCTATCAGTTCCTCGGGTCTCTCGACCACGCCCCGCTCACCGCGAGCGACGTGGAACTCAGCATCACCCATGGACTACTCTTCACCATCGCTGACGGAAGCACCAATGGCGACGGCCGCAATCTCTTCCTCTCCTCCTCGTGCCTCTGGCTGGGCGAAGGCAGCATCGTCTACCTTCCCGACTGTCATGCAGGACAATGGATCCAGCTGGAATACGCCACCTCGAAGGACGGCACCACCCGCACCATCACCGCCCAGAACCTGCTCAGCGAACTGCCCTCCACCTCGGCAGCCAAGACCCACGTCACCGGTCGCAGCGAAGTCGCAGCCGACGGTGAGGTGGCACTGACGTTCAATGGCGCGATGTATGTCTATTCCATTCTCCTCGCCGACAGTGAGGAGGCGCTCGACAGCGGAAGCGGTGGCTCTGGCGACGGTGGCGGCACCCCTTCATCGCCCGACAATCCGGACAATCCACAGGAGACCATCCATGACTTCGACATCACGCAGGACTTCACCCAACTCAGCGACCGCTACCTCTACTGCGGTGAGGGGGCGGTAGCCATCTACGTCGCCCCTGACGGCGATGACGCCAACGACGGTCTCACCGCCTCCACCCCTCTCCAGAGCCTTCAGCTCGCCATCGACCGCGCCGTCGATCCCGGTACCACCATCTATCTGGCTCCCGGCGAATATCACCCCACAGCACGACTCAACATCGACGACCGCAACGGCATGCACGACCGCTATAATGCAATGGTCTGCCTCAATGGTCGAGCTATCATTCATTGCGACCATCCACAGCACGGCCACTCCGACAATCCCTATCAAGGTCTGCGCCTCACCTCATCGTACTGGTACTTCTACCACATCGACATCACCAATGCCAGCGACAACGGCCTCCTCATCGAGCGCACCAAGCCCACGGGCGGCACTTCGGCTGACATTGCCAATGCCGTCGGCCAGGCGCACGACAACATCATCAATGCCTGCAACTTCTACCGCAATGGCGACACCGGACTGCAGATGAAGAACCTCGCTGCCTACAACTACGTCATCAACTGCGACTCCTACCTCAACTGCGACGAGGATCAGGGCGATGCCGACGGCTTTGCGCCCAAGCTGTCGGTCGGAACGGGCAACTACTTCTTCGGCTGCCGTGCCTACCTCAACAGCGACGACGGCTGGGACGTCTTCTACAAGAAGGAGGGCGACTTCGGCGACAACATGACCATCATCCTCGACCACTGCATTGCCTACAAGAACGGCTTCCTCGACGAGAACACCATTGCCGATGACGGCAATGGCAACGGCTTCAAGTGCGGTTCGAACCAAGGGGCCATGAACGTCTATCTCACCCGCTGCATGGCGGTGATGAACAAGGCGAAGGGCTTCGACCAGAACCACAACTCGGGCGACATCATCCTCACCAACTGCACCGGCATGACCTCCACACAGAATGGCTCGGGCACCTACAGCTACCGCATCTACGAGGAGATAGCCTCCGGACACAAGGTAGAGCTCACCAACTGCATCGCCATCAACGACAACGAGGAGACCGACAAGCGCGACAGCGAGGGCGTAGCCAAACCCTCAGAGCACGGCAAGCAGGGGCAGTACGGCCGCTTCCAGGTCGATGAGACACTCGAAGGACTGACGGTCCGCAACTGCGAGTTCCAGCGTGCCCGCCCCGAATTCTTCCGCTCGATGGATCATGCACAGCTCATGGCTCCGCGTGTGGATGACCAGTTACCCGAGATAGATTTTGCCAGCATTGATCCAGAAGCTCGCGCCACCTATACCTACAATCGCACCAAGAAGGAGACCGTCACGGTCGACGAGACGGCTGCCGAAGTGCTCTGTGACAAGGGCATGCTGATGCCCGCCACCACCTACACCGCCCCCAGTGGCGACACCTTCGCCGTGCTCCCTATCTCCTACCTGGGCAAAGCTCCCGACCTCGGAGCCTCCGAGAGCCACTACGGTGAGGGAGAATACATCCGCACCCTCCACGAATCAGCCAGCGGTTCTGCTCCAAGCAAGGTATTCATCGAAGGTCAGATGCTGATCTTCCACGACGGTCAATGTTATACCCTATTCGGTCAACGAAAGCAATGAAAAACAATTCATCCAATCCTGCATTGTGCATCGTGAACCGTGCATCGTGCATCGTAGTGAACCGTGCATTCCTTCTCCTCCTCTTAATCGTGCATTGTACATCGTGCACCATGCATCAGCCTACACTCCCCGTGGAACCAGGAGTGAGCTGGGACCTGGCAAGGACACGCAGGGCGACAATCGATGACGTACACTATGCGCTCACGTTCAGCATCCCCAACCAGCAGGACTCGTGTATCGAGGCGCACGAGCAGCTCACCTTCAGCATGGACAGCCTCTGGGACGTGCAGCTCGACTTCCGTGAGCAGTCGTCGCTACTCCACAGCATCATCATCAATGGCCAACCGACAGACATTGACCACCATGACGAACACCTCGTTCTCCCCAAGAGCGCACTGCAACTGGGCGAAAACCGCGTGGAGATCGACTTCACTGCCGGCGAGCAGTCACTCAATCGACGTGCCGACTACCTCTATACGCTCTTCGTTCCCGACCGTGCCCGCACGGTCTTCCCCTGCTTCGACCAGCCCAATCTGAAGGCGCGCTTCACCCTCACGCTGCAGGTACCTGACGGCTGGACAGCCGTCTCGAACAGCCAGGCGGACTCGCTGCTGCATTTCGCCGAGACGGAACCATTGCCCACCTATCTCTTCGCCTTCGCTGCCGGTCGCTTCGAGCATCAGCAATACACCGACCCCGCGACGGGCCGCACCATCGGCGCCTACTATCGCGAGACCGATCCGATGCGACTGGCTCAGCTGCCCGACATCTTCCGCGAAGTGTGCTTCGCGCTCGACTGGCAGGAGGAGTTCACCGACATGCCCTATCCCTTCTCGAAGTACGACTTCGTCGTGCTGCCGGGTTTCCAGTTCGGTGGCATGGAGCACACGGGCGCCACGTTCTATAATGACCAGACCCTCTTCCTGCCCGCCCATCCTACGCTGCAGGAACGACTCTCGAGGACCAATCTGATCTCGCACGAGACCTCGCACATGTGGTTCGGTGACCTGGTGACGATGCAGTGGTTCGACGACGTCTGGACCAAGGAGGTCTTTGCCAACTACTTCGCTGCCGCCATCACCGAGCCCCTCTACCCCACCATCAACCACGACCTGAACTGGCTGCGCACCTTCCAGGCAGCGGCACTCAGCGAGGACCGCACCGAGGGTGGCACCGCCATCCAGCAGCCACTCCAGAACCTGCAGGACGCCGGCCTCATCTACAATCAGATCATCTACAACAAGGCTCCTGTCGTGATGCGCAAGATGGTGGAACTGATGGGCTGGGAGGCGTTCCGCCGTGGCATACGTCGCTACGTGCACGACTTCGCCTATGGCAACGCCACATGGGACGACCTCATCGACCGGCTCGACAGCGAGACCAACGTGAATCTCAAGGCATTCAGCAACGTCTGGGTGAAGGAGCGTGGATGCCCAAGGCTCGAACTGAGTGTGGAGCGGGACGCTGCGAATGCCTCTGGCACTCATGGATCCGCGATAAAGGTGACGGAATCGGATCCTTACGGCCGTGAACTGCACTGGCCTCAGTCGTGGCGCGACAGCCTCACCGCCGCCGGACAGATCCTGCCCAATGTGGACGGACGCGGCTACGGCATCTACACGCTGGCCGACACGGCGCAACTCCAGGGCCTGCTCAGCGTCTGGCAGCAACAGTCGGGCACGGCTCGCCAGAGCCTGCTGATGACACTCAATGAGAACTATCTGATGGGCCGCCTCAATGTCGAGACATGGAAGCAGGCATTGGTCCAAGGACTCCGTCACGAGCAGGATCCGCTCACGGCTGGCACACTGGTCAGCTATCTCTACGAACCCCTACTCTGCGCTCCGGACTCCGACGTAGAGGCTGCCCTGCTGGCACTCGCCCTCGAGCATCCGCTCCCCTCGGTGCGCACGCAGCTGTGGAGGCTGTTGGCTTCACGCATGACCTCCGACGCGACGCTGCGCGCCATTCGCGCCGAATGGGAACGTGCCGACAATCCTCTGCTCAGCGAGAGCGACTACATGACCATGAGCTACGAACTGGCAGTGCGGCTGCCCGACGAGGCCGATCAGCTGATAGCGCGGCAGCGCAGCCGTCTCAGCAATCCCGACCGTGTGCGGCAGTATGACTTCGTGAGCCGTGCAGTAGTGGGCAGCCTGGAGGCACGCGACTCGCTCTTCGCATCGCTCATCCACGATCCGCAGGCGCGCCGCATCGAACCGTGGACACGCCAGGTGCTCTACTACCTCAACCACCCCGTGCGTCAAACCGATGCTGTCCGCTATATCCAGCCTGCCCTCTGCGCCTTGCCCGACGTGCAGCGCACGGGTGACATCTTCTTCCCCGGTCAATGGTGCAGCAATCTGCTGGCGGGTCACCGCAGCAGCGCCGCGGCATGCGAGGTCCGCACCTTCCTCGACACTCATCCTGACCTCAATCCATTGCTTCGCAATAAGATCCTGGTGGCTGCGAACAGAGTGAAAGGCATTGCCATACAGGAATAATCCAGTCTAAAAGGCAGCAGAGGTACTGCTACACGGCGAAAGGTCAGTCTTTTTGGAGACTGACCTTTCTTTTCTGTGGATGGCATAATGTTGGCCAGGATTATGTCATTGCCGCTGTATATTGCATAATGTTGGCAAGGATTATGCTATTGCTGCTGTATATCGCATAATGTTGGCAAGGATTGTGTCTTCTGCTGCAGGATAACGCATAATGTTGGCAAGGATTATGCCTTCTGCGAATGGATATTGCATAATATTGGCCGTGATTATGCAATGTCCATTCGCATAAGGCCAATTCTGAATGCAAGATTGGCCTCGTACGAACGGAAATCGCTAATGTTGGCAAGGATTGTGTCTTCCATCGCGAGAGACCGCATAATCTTGGCCTGGATTATGCTATTTCCATCAGGATATCGCATAATGTTGGCCGTGATTATGCTGTCTCCGCTGGATATTGCATAATGTTGGCAAGGATTGTGCCTCCGCGTCTGTAGATGCTCAAGTCTGCAAAAGAACCAACTCCCAGCACTCAATCGTGATGATAAGTCTCGCCGCGAATGATGGTGAACGCGCGATAGAGCTGTTCGACGAGGAAGAGGCGGACCATCTGGTGCGTGAAGGTCATGCGTGAGAGGGAGATCTGCTGCTGCGCAGCCTGATAGATGCGGGGCGAGAAGCCGTAAGGACCTCCGATGAGGAGGACGAGGCGACGCGAGACTGTCTGCAGGCGCTGCTCCATCCATACGCTGAACTCACGGCTTGTCATCTCACGTCCGCGTTCGTCGAGCAGGACGAGGCAATCGCCGGGCTGCAGGCGCTCGAGGACGAGGTCGGCTTCGCGCTCCTTCTGCTGCTCCTCAGTGAGCGAACGGGTGTTGCGCAGGTCGGGAATCTCCTCGAGAGTGGTGGGGAGATAGTGACCCAGACGCTGTACGTAGTCCTGGATCAACGGAGGATAGACGGTGCCAGTGGTGCGGCCGGTGAAAAGGATGTGTAGCTTCACGAGGGGAGGATGTATTTTATTGGGTGACAGTATTGACCAACCTTCGGAAGAACTCGATGGCTTCGAGGGAACCGCTGACCACGACTCGGTCGCGCTCCTGGAGAGCCTCGCGTGCCGACGGAGTGTTGACGTTGCCCGACTGACGGAGGATGCGGATGACGTTGACACCGGTGGTATTGCGCAGGTCGAGCTGACGGAGCGAACGGCCAATGACCGCACTCCCGGCAGGCACCTCGACCGACTCGAAGTGGAGGTCGTCCTCGTCGTTGAGTTCCTCGCCCAGCTGGTCCAGTCGCTGCTGTACGTGCTCCTGGCTCGAAGCCTGGCGCTCCGCTTCACGGGCGGACTGCTCGCGGGCTGTGAGGTTGCTCAGGAAGTTATGCTCGATGTCCTGCGAACGACGACGCACCGAAGGCAACGTGAGGGTGAGTTGCAGGACAATGATGGCAAGGAGGATGAGGACGATGTAGGTGGCATCGAACAGCGTACTGATGCAGATGATGAGCAGGACGAGGCAGAGCAGGACCCGGAAGCATTGGAGCGCGATGATGCCGATGTGGCCGATGTGGCTCGACTCACGCAATTGCTGCGCCTCGGGTGAGCGACGATGCTTGTTGAGCATCTGGTAGAGCAGCGGGGTAAGCACCACGAGGATGAGGGCGAGCGAGGCGGCTCGACCCACCCATTCGTAATGTTCGGGCAGGAGCATATTCACGGCCTCGACCACCCGGTCACTGACGAGCGAGAAGTAGAGCGAGAGGATGAAGAGGGACGAGACGAGGTAGAGCGTGAAGGAGAGGCCGACGCGCTTCAGATAGCGCTGCCAGAGCGAGTCCTCGCTGGTGGTGCTGCGACGACGTGCATAGGCCTGCAGCAGGAGCTTGGTGCGACGGGGCAGGTGGGCATCGAGCCGCTGCCACGCAGGCTCGGCAAGGCGGATCACATAAGGGGTGAGGAACGTGGTGATGACCGAGACGGCGACGATGACAGGATAGAGGAAGTCCTCAGTGACCCCCTTGTCAATGCCGAACTTGGCGATGATGAAGGCGAACTCACCGACCTGCGTGAGGGCGAAGGCGGTCTGCATGCCCACCTTGAGCGACTGTCCGGAGAGGACGACACCGAGGGTGGCGAAGATGATCTGTCCGACGATGACGGTGAGGGTGATGAGGGTGATGGGGAGCCAGTACTCGAGGAGGAGGGCAGGATCAATCATCATGCCGACCGAGACGAAGAAGACGGCTCCGAACATGTTCTTGATGGGGGCGACGAGATGTTCGATACGTTCGGCTTCGAGCGTCTCACAGAGGATGCTGCCCATGACGAAGGCGCCCAGGGCGGCGCTGAAGCCTGCCCCCTCGGCGAGGAGCACCATGCCGAGGCAGAGACCGAGGGCGACGATGGTGAGGGTCTCGTCGTTGAGATGCTGCTTGCACTTGCGCAGCAGGGTCGGAATGAGGCTCAATCCAGCCACGAACCAGAAGAGCAGGTAGGCAACAAGCTTGAGCACCTGCCACAACATCTCCTCACCATCGAACTTCTGCTTGACGGCAAGCGAGGCGAGCAGCACCATGAGGACGACGGCGAAGAGGTCCTCGACGACGAGGATGCCGAAGCAGATGCCGGCGAACTTCTGCTGCCGGAGGCCCAGGTCATCGAGCGCCTTGAAGACGATGGTGGTACTGGACATGCAGAGCATGCCGCCCAGGAAGAGCGAGTTCATCTGGTCCCATCCCATGGCACGACCCAGCAGGAAACCTGCCGACATCATGCCGACGACGATGGTCATGCAGCTGATGAGGGCGGTGGAGCCCATCTGGACGAGCTTCTTGTACGAGAATTCGAGGCCGAGCGAGAAGAGCAGGAAGATGACACCTACCTGTCCCCACGTGTCGACCGACGCCTCCTCATGGACCCAGGCGGCGCCACAGACGTGAGGTCCGACGAGGAGTCCGGCGACGATGTAGCCCAGCACGACGGGCTGCTTCAGGAACTTGCAGACAAGGGAGGTGATGCCTGCTGTGAGCATGATGATACCGAGGTCTTGAATCATACAGACCCTCCCCCTACCCCTCCATACGTAAGGGAGGGGAGTCGATAGTGATGCATGCCGCGGGGGAGTGAGGCGGGAAATGGGATATTAGACAAAAGTTTTGGGATGCGGAACCTTCTCGTCGAGCAGGGCGAAGTCGAGCACTTCGTGGAGGTCGCGGACATAGTGGAACTGGAGGCCGGCTGTGTATTGGGCATCGATCTCCTCGACATCCTTGCGGTTGTCGACGCAGAGAATGAGGTCGGTGATGCCGGCACGCTTGGCAGCCAGTATCTTCTCCTTGACACCGCCGATGGGGATGACCTTGCCACGCAGGGTGATCTCGCCCGTCATGGCGATGCGGGCGCGGACACGACGCTGCGTGAAGGTCGAGACGAGCGAAGTGACCATGGTGATGCCTGCCGACGGTCCATCCTTGGGAGTGGCACCCTCGGGACAATGGATGTGCGCCGTCCACTTCTCGAAGAGGACGGGGTCAATGCCGAGTGCGGCACAGTTGGCCTTGACCCACTGCAACGCCAGTTGGGCTGACTCTTTCATCACGTCCCCCAGGTTGCCCGTGAGGGTGAGGCCGCCCTTGCCAGGCACGAGGGTCGATTCCACCTCGAGGATACAGCCGCCCACCGACGTCCAGGCCAGGCCGGTGACGACGCCGGCATACTCGTTGCCATCGTACTTCTCGGGATTGAAGTCGGGCTTGCCGAGGAAGTCCTCGAGGTCCTGCGGACGGAGTTTCTCGGGCACCTCCATGTCATTGGCCACACGCCATGCGACACGGCGCATCACCTTGGCCAATGCCTTGTCGAGCAGACGGACGCCACTCTCGCGCGTATAGAGGTCGACGATTTGCTCCATAGTGCGGCGGGAGATGCCGAACTTGACGTCCTGTAGGCCATGTGCCTCCTTCTGCTTGGGCAGCAGGTGACGGATGCCTATCTCGACCTTCTCCTCAAGGATGTAGCCCGACAGGTTGATGATCTCCATGCGGTCGCGCAGCGGGCCGGCAATGGGCGCCAGGCTGTTGGCTGTGGCAATGAAGAGCACGTTCGAGAGGTCGTAATCGATGTCGAGGAAGTTGTCGTGAAAGGTGGAGTTCTGCTCGGGGTCGAGCACCTCAAGCAGGGCGCTGGAGGGATCACCTTTGAAGTCGGCCGAGATCTTGTCGATCTCATCGAGGACGAAGACGGGATTGTCGGTCTTCGCCTTGAGGATGCCCGAGATGATGCGACCCGGGAGGGCGCCGATGTAGGTACGGCGATGGCCTCGGATCTCGGCCTCGTCGTGCAGGCCGCCGAGCGAGATGCGGACGTACTCGCGATGGAGTGCTGCGGCAATGCTGCGCCCCAGCGACGTCTTGCCCACACCAGGAGGGCCGACGAAGCAGAGGATGGGCGACTTCATGTCGCCCCTCATCTTGAGCACGGCGAGGTGCTCGAGGATGCGCTCCTTAATCTTCTGGAGGCCGTAGTGGTCGCGGTCGAGTACGCGCTGGGCATTCTTGAGGTTGAGGTTGTCACGCGTGGTATTACCCCAGGGCAGGTCCACCATGGTCTGCAGGTAGTTGAACTGGATGTAGTAGTCGGGCGACTGCTCGCTCATGCGCTGCAACTTGTTGACCTCCTTGCGGAAGGTCTCCTGCACCTGGCTGCTCCAGTGCTTCATGTTGCCCTGCCTGAGCAGGCGATCGATGTCGTCGTGTGCAGTCTCGCCGAGCTCCTCCTGGATGGAGTGTATCTGAGTGCGAAGGTAATGCTGGCGCTGGATATTGCTGAGCTCGAACTGCGTCTGCTGGTGCATCTGCGACTTGACCTTGCAGAAGGCGAGGCATTGCCCCACGATGGAGGCGAACTGCTGTCCGCGCTGCTCCATGTTGCGCTCCTCGAGCAGAGAGCGGCGCCAGTGGGGCGCCATGGGAAACGAGGCGCAGAGGAAGTTGAGCAGGAAGTTGCGGTCAGAGATGTTGGCAAGGGCGAACATCACCTCGTTCGAGACGGGGTTGTCGGGGCAGTCGTGGATGGCGTGGATGTCGTCAGTGAGGATGCTGAACAGCGCCTTGACACGGCGGCCACGGGTCGGCAGCAGCACGTCGTCGAGCAATTCGACACGCGCCTGCAGGAAGGGATCCAGGGTGAGCATCTCCTCGATGCGGAACGGACGTCGCCCCTGGACGATGATGGAGTGCGAGCCGTCAGGCATCTCGAGTTCGCTCATCACCTCGCAGACCACGCCGACCTGACTGAGGTCGGCAGCATCAGGGTCTTCGGCGTCGGTCGTCTGTGTGATGAGACCGACGTACATATGGCTGCGCTCGGCCTCCTTGATGACGCGGATACTCTTCGGCCTGCCTACGTTGATGGGCATGGTAAGGCCAGGGAACATCACGACACCGCCGCGCAACGCTACGAGGGGCAGTCGCTCAGGAGTGCATCGCTCAGGGACAAAGGCAAGGTCGAGCATATTGTCGCCGAACATAGGCATGATGGTGGTGCCCGATACCCGGCTATCGTCGTATTCTTCTTCTTTTTCGTTATCTGACATTGAATGTGGGATAAGTTATCAGTGATTAGTTAGAACTGCTGCGTCAGGTGCTGCTCGCGATGAGTGAGCACGATACGGGCAGCAGGGAACTCAGCATGCAGCCGCTCGGCCAGGTGCTGGGCGCAATAGACCGAGCGATGCTGGCCTCCGGTGCAGCCGCAATTGACCTGCAGGCTGGTGAAGCCCCGCTCCAGATAGGTACGGACGGCAGGGGCGACGAGGGCATAGGCATTGTCGACGAAGATCTGCATGGAAGTCTTCAGCGGAGCAGCTTCAGCCGAGGCGCCAGTTGAGTCGGAACTGGGTTGCGAGCTCTGAGCCACGACAGGATTGCCTTGCTCGTCACGTCTCCCCTCCAGGAAGTCGATGACTTCGGGATCGAGACCGGTGAACTTCTTATAGTAGGCGAAGCGACCGGGATTGAGGGGCGCACGGCAATCGAAGACGAAGCCGCCACCATTGCCCGTGAAGTCCTCGGGGATGCCACGCTTGTAGCTGAACGAGGTGATGCTGACCGTCAGCGGTCCTGCAGCAGGCTGCGGCTGGAAGCGAGGCATCTGAGCCACCTCGGCAAGGAGCTGGCAGAGGTAAGGGCAATCCTCTTCGATCTCGAAACGGTCGATGGCAGGCTGCGTCTCCTCGGCATAGCCATCGTCGCTCACCGAGCAGCCGGCAGAGTCGTCAGGCCCCCAGTTGGTGTCGGTGAAGGCATCGCCGAAGAGCTGCTGCAGCGTCTCATTGCGCCCGGCACGGAGCGAGCAATGGAGGAAGGCAGGTTCACTGTCAGGCCGCGAAAGGGCGACGAGGGCATGCAATGCCTGCAGGATGGGGGTCTGGAACATCGCCTTGTGTTCGTAGAGTCCGCGGTAGCCATAGGTACCCAAGGTCTGAAGCAGACGGAAGAAGACGAAGACACGCAGGCGGTGACGGAAGACGCGCAGCGAGATGGGCTGGAACTCCTGCAGGGCATCGACGTACTCAGTGAGCAACGACTCACGCAGAGCCGGACTGTAGTTGGCTCGCGTCTGCCACAGGAACGATGCCACATCGTAATAGACGGGACCTTCGTAGCCGCCCTGGAAGTCGATGTAGCAAGGGGTGCCTTCGTCAATCATCACATTGCGTGACTGGAAGTCACGGTAGAGGAATGCCCAGTGCTCATCCTCGTCAGTGCAGTCCAGCAGGGCGGTGGTGAGGCGTTCGAAGTCGGCCTCGAGCCGCAGTTCGTCCATCGGATAGCCGGTGAGCTTAAGGAAGCAGTACTTGAAGTAGTTGAGGTCCCAGCGGATGGTGGTACCGCAGAAGCGTGGCTCGCGGAAGCCATCGGTGCGGAAGTCGAAGTCGCGCACCGTTAGGAACTGCAGACGCGGCAGCTCGCGCATCACGCGGCGGAGCAAGGGCTCGACACGCTCCTTGCCGCCCTCCTCGCTTTGCTGCTCACGGATGACGTCATACAGCGACGTCGAACCGAGGTCCTGCTGGAGGTAGCGCATCTCGTCGTCAGTGGCGCAGAAGATGCGGGGCACGTGGAGTCCCTCCTTATACATCTTACGCGCGAGCGCGAGGAAGGCATGGTTCTCCTTCCGGTTCTCGCCTATCACACCTATCACGGCACCGCTGTCGGGGTCGAGACTGTGGAAGAGACGGAAGTAGCGGCGATTGCTGGCAGCGCCACCGAGCAGCTGCACACGGGCGGGTTCTTCGCCAAAGAACTCCTTATAGAGGCGACGTAATTCGGTCATTTCAGAGACAAACGGGGGGATTGATTCCCCTATTTTGGGTGCAAAGATAGGACTTTTTGGGCATAAATCCAAAAATATTGGCAAAAAATTTTGAATTGTCATAAAAATTGCGTATCTTTGCAGCCGTTTTTTAGAGGAGAATACCAAATTATGCAGAGCCCCGAAGTACAAAACGTAATCAATTCGCTTGGCATCGTCGGTCGTAGCCCGATGCTGATGGAGGCACTGAACAAGGCTGTTCAGGTGGCCCCCTATGACGTCACCGTGCTGGTGACGGGCGAGAATGGTTCGGGCAAGGACTTCTTCTACAAGATTCTGCACAATGGCTCCCGACGCCGCCACAAGAAGTGCATCGCAGTGAACTGCGGCGGCCTGCCTGAGGGCACCATCGACTCGGAGCTCTTCGGCCACGTCAAGGGCGCCTTCACCGGTGCCGTGGCTGACCGCAAGGGTTACTTCGAGGAGGTCGACGGCGGCACCATCTTCCTCGACGAGGTGGGTGACCTGCCCATGGCTATCCAAGCCAAACTGCTGCGCGTGCTCGACAAGGGCGAGATCATCCGCATGGGATCGAGCGAGGTGCGCAAGGTCGACGTGCGCGTCGTGGCTGCCACCAACGTGGACCTGAAGCGTGCCATCAGCGAGGGACGTTTCCGCGAGGACCTCTACTACCGTCTCTCGACCGTACGCATCCAGGTACCGGCGCTGCGTGAACGGCGCGAGGACATCCACCTGCTGTTCCGCCGCTTCGCCAGCGACACGGCGTCGAAGTACCGCATGACACGCGGCATCGAACTCACCGACGACGCCCGCCTCATGCTCGAGAGTTATGACTGGCCTGGCAACGTCCGTCAATTGCTCCACGTCGTGGAGGAGATGACCATCGCCGAAATGGACCGCGTTATCTCCCGCGAGACTCTCGCCAAGTACCTCAAGTTCGAGACCGCACCCAAGGTCAACGAGCAGAACAAGGAGGATGCCTTCGGCCAGTGGGAGAAAATCATCCAGCTCTACCAGATGGTGGGCGAGCTGAAGCGCGAGCTCGACGAGGTGCGCAGCTATCTGGGCCTGCACGGCTCGCACTTGCAGCACAAGCCCCGCCAACTGGTGGCTCAGCCGAGCGACAGTCCCATCGTCTCCTCCCCCACCTCGGTCAATGCCATCGATACCTCGCTGAACAAGGCGCAGGAATCGCTCGACGAGATGATCCAGGAGGTCGAAGCCGAGGACTGGGACAGCGACAGCCAGGACATCGACGCCGCCACCCAGCGCGCCTCTCAGCAACCCATGCACCGTGTGCCAGGCAACGAGGACCGCCCACGCACCATGGAGGAGATCGAGCACGACGCCATCGAGAATGCCATGCGCCGCAATGGCGACAACAAGCGCAAGGCCGCCAAGGAGCTCGGCATCTCCGAACGTACCATCCACCGTAAGACCCAGGAAGAGAAATGACCCGTAAGACCCTAGCCATCGTACTGCCGATACTGTCGACCGCCGTGAGCTACACTGCATGCACCATCAGCTATAAGCTCAACGGCGCCAGCATCGACTACACCAAGACCCGCACCATCAGCTTCGAGTATATCCCCATCAAGGCTGCCCTGGTCTATGCACCTCTGGCAATCACCTTCAACGACAAGCTGCAGCAGAAGTACGTCAGCGAGACTCGCCTCTCGCAGGTGCAGACCGACGGTGACCTGCAGATCAGCGGCGCCATCACGGGCTACAGCCTCTCGAACCAGGCAGTGGGCACCGATGCCTATGCTACAGTGACCCGTCTGACCATCAAGGTGAAGATCAAGTTCGTCAACAAGGCGAACAAGGCAGAGAACTTCGAGAAGGAATTCTCGCAATACGAGGACTTCGATGCCTCCCGCCTTCTCACCGAAGTGCAGGACGACCTGTGCGAACAGATTTCGGAGAAACTCGTCGAGGAGATATTCAATGCCACGGTGGCTAACTGGTAATCCATAGCAGGAAGTTATTAGGTTTCGAGTTTTGAGCAATGATTGAGCAATGGATAAAGCGTCCTGAGACGATGGGCGCCGAGGCAGTAGCCCAACTGCCACACCTGATTGAGGAGGCACCCTACTGCGCCACCTACCGGCTGCTCTACCTGGTGGCTCTTGCCAACGTGCATTCCACCCGACTGCGCGACGAGGTCAAGGCGAATGCGCCCTTCCTCCCCGACCGCCTGCAGCTCTTCAGGATGATCAACCACGGCGAATACGGATGGGTCAGCCTCATGCAGCAGATTGAGGCACAACGGAGCCAGCAACCGGAGGTCAATGACTTCGAACTCATCGACCGCTTCCTCGACAATCTGGAACTCGGTGCGGGCGCCAGTCTGGAATACAGCCTCGAGGATATGCCCGACCTCCAGACCGAACGCGACGAGCAGGACGACCTCATCGATCAGTTCCTCTCGGCAGAGGCAGAAGGCAAACTTTTCGTGCCTGAAGCACCCGAAACGATTTCGGAGGAGGATGATCCAAATGCACTCGAAAAAATCAAGGATCGTGCATTTTTAAGTGAGAGTTTGGCAAAGGTATATGTCAAACAGCACAAATTTGAGCAGGCTTTGAGCATTTTTTCGCAATTAAATTTGCAATTCTCGAAAAAAAACAGTTACTTTGCAGACCAAATCAGATATCTCGAGAAGGTAATTGCCCTTACCAAAGAGCAGAATCCGGAGCAATGACGGGATATCATGAATGAGGAAATTATAACAACTTAAATATACAAAAAGTCAAGAAAAAATGTTTGTCTTAACATTAGCAATCGTCATCCTGAGTGTACTGCTCGTCCTGGTAGTCCTCATCCAGAAGTCCAAGGGAGGAGGCCTGGTAGCCTCAGCTCAGTCTTCGAATCAGATTATGGGTGCTCCTAAGACCGCCACTATGCTCGAGAAGATCACCTGGTGGGGTATGGGCATCATCGCCGTCCTCTGCATCTGCTGCACCCTCATGCTGAAGCATGGCCGCAGCGAAGCCACCGGCACCGCCATCGAGGCCATTGAGCAGGGTGCTCCTGCTATGCCTGAGGCAGTAGCCGAGGATGCTCCTGCTGCTGACGCAGCTCCCGCCGAGGCTCCCGCTGAGACTCCTGCTCAGTAAAAAAAGAAAATTTTCAGTTTTTCTGAAAATTTTCGACAATTCGCACAATAAAAGTCGGAGTTTCCCGTTTTATATGTGTTAATTGTAATCCATTAGCATTTTCTCCTATTCCAAATCATCATCAACCAAGTCCGCCAAGCATGTGAATGTCTGGCGGGCTGCTTTTTTTATTCACTTTCTTCTGTGCCTAAGCACGAGGAAAAGTGCGATGAGCACTACTGCCTCGATGGCTACGATGAGCCAGAAGTTGTCGGGCAGATGCCCGTGGTTGGTGTGGATGCCCAGCACTGCCATTGCTACGAAGTAGATAAGCAGGCAAAGGGGCAGAACGATGTATTTGGGGAATCGACGCATTTTGTGTATTCAATATTTGATATCAGCGACGCAGTACGTCATAGTCACAGTCCCTGGCGGATGATCTGCTTGCCGCGCGTCATCAGCGCCTCGTAGATCTCGACACAGGCAACGGCATCGAGCGACGCATAGGCAAGCTGCTTGGCATTGAGCTGATCTGCCTCCCAGTTGGTAAGGCGCTGACGCTTGCTCAGTTTCTGATTGAAGAGCAAGGCGTAGATTTTGGCAAGGCTCATGTCCGTGATGCCGTAGCTCTTGACGAGCTGCTGCAGTTCGATGAAGCCGCGTGGCTCAAGTTCGCACCACTTACGCAGGTTCTTGAAGTCGTCCTGCGTCGAGAGGCCTACCTTAACGACCGCGGGATCCTCCAGCAACTGGCGCAGGCAGTCGGGCAGCGACTGAATCTTGTTCAGACGGAACAGGTAGCATACCTGCCCCACCGAGAGCTGCACGAGGCAGACGCGATAGCTCACGCCCTTCTGAAACGACGGACGTGTCTCGGTGTCGAAGCCGACGAGGGTCTGCGCCTCGCGTATCTGCCGCACCGCTATCTCAGCCTGCTCCAGATTGATGACGGTGACAGGATGACCGGCGAACTCCTTGACGGGGAGTTCGGCAAGCGCCTCCTTGGAGATGGAGGATGTCGGTGAATTGGGATTGTTGTTTGGTGTCATTTACTTAGCACGTTCACGGGGAGAGCGTGTTTACTCGTCCTCGGGTTCGGGTTCTTCGTTGTCATTGTAGGTCAGTTCATGCAGCGGACGCATGGCATTGACCAATCGTTGGCCCCAGTAGAGGCGGAAGTTCTCCTTCACCTTAGCCACAGCATCCTGCATGGCGCCCTCGTTGCGGTCGGCAAAGACTGCCACGAAATTCTTCAGGTCCTGATAGATGTCTGCCAAGTCCTCGCTGATGGTACGGGTCATCGCCCCCTCGCTGTACTGCATGTCGGGCGTGAAGACCTCCAGATATTCGTCCTTTTCCTTCAGCAGCCGCCAGATTGCCTGACGCACCTCCTCGTAATCCTCTTCGGTCACTACCTCCTGCAGGCAGTCGAGTCCGGACTCATCGAAGTCAGGGAGCAATGCCGCCTTGACGTAGATCAGTGGCAACACCTTGGTCATGCGATCCAATAACTCGCGGCGCGTGGTGCCAGCCGTAGGGAGCTTCTCAAGGAATATACAATACTCCGCCGATACCGTCAGCATGTCGATGACTGCCGGCTGATAGACGGGGCTCTTAGGTTCACTCATAGAGATTGTTATTAATAATGTACGTATAGACGCGCGGATCGAGCATCGCAGGGCAATCGCCGGTCGAAGTGGCAGGCTGTTCACCGTGCAGCCGCTGATGCAATGCCTCTCGCAACTCGGTGCTGCTCACATCGTACTGTGGAGCATCGACGAAGCGCACACGCTCCGTAGCCTCACGTCCCAGTCGCAAGCGCTCCTCCTCCCCCATCGGATAACCCGGACGGGGATAGACAATGAGATGATAGCGCTGCAGGAATTCGTCGTAGGCACGCCAGCGGTCAAAGGCAAGCCAGTTGTCCGCCCCGATGATGAGGTGGAACTCATGCTGGGGGTACTGCGCCTCAAGGGCATGGAACGTATTGATGGAGTAATTGGGTCGAGGCAGACCATCCTCGATGGTGCAGATACTCAGTCCTCGATGCCCCTCCACTGCGAGACGCAGCATTGCCTCTCGGTCAGCATCCGGGGCGAGCGTCTGTGCCGACGCCTCCTTGAAGGGATTGAGCGGACTGCGGATGAGCCACACCTCGTCCACCAGATCCTCAGCTACCAGATAGTCGCAGAGCGCCACATGCCCGAGGTGCACCGGATTGAAACTGCCGCTGTAGATGCCTATTCGCATGGCGCAATTATGAATTATGAATTGATGAATTCCGTCACTATCCGCAGTGTCTCCGCCTCGGCCGTCTCGAGGTCGTCATTGACAATGACGTGGTCGAACTGGGAGGCGAAGGTCAGCTCGTAGGAAGCCTTCGAGAGGCGCTGCTGGATGACCTCCTCCGCATCGGTGCCGCGGCCGTGCAGACGACGCGACAGCTCCTCGATCGACGGTGGCTGGACAAAGAGACTCAAGGCTCGGTCTCCATAATACTTCTTGATATTGACACCACCCTTGACATCCACGTCGAAGAGTACCGTGTGACCCTGTTCCGACAAACGCTCCACCTCGGACTTCAGCGTGCCATAGAACTTGTCGGTATAGACCTCCTCGTACTCCAGGAATTCGTCATTGGCGATGCGCTGACGGAACTCCTCGGGCGAGAGGAAATAGTACTCCACGCCATGCTGCTCGGTGCCACGTGGCTGACGCGACGTGCAGCTGATGCTGAATGCCAGGTCCAGCCCCTGCGAGAGCAGGTACTGCACCAGGGTAGACTTGCCCGATCCAGAAGGGGCAGAGAATATGATCAGTTTGCCTTTTGCCATCCTAACTTTCAACTATTAACGTTTAACTATTGACTTACACAATGTAGTGTTACAGCACATTGAGCACCTGCTCCTTGATCTGCTCGAGCTCGTCCTTCATCTTGACCACGATGCGCTGCATCTCCGCCTGATTGGACTTCGAGCCGAGGGTATTGATCTCACGGCCCATCTCCTGAGCGATGAAGCCCAGTTTCTTGCCGTGGCCGCCAGCATCCATCGGACTGTCCATCGTCTCCTTGAAGTAGTTCAGATGATTCTCCAGGCGATGCTTCTCCTCGTTGATGTCGAGCTTCTCGATGTAATAGATCATCTCCTGCTCGAGGCGGTTCTTGTCATATTCGACAGGCAGTTTCTCCAGTCGGTCCAGCAAGTTCTGACGGATGCGCTCTGTGCGTCCCTGCTCGTAGGGCTCCACCTGAGCAAGGAGGGCACGGATGTTGGCGACCTTCTCGCTGAAGACGCGGTAGAGCGACTCGCCCTCCTGCTGGCGGAACTCCACCAGTTTGGCGACAGCCTCGCGCGCCACGCTGACCACCTGCTGCAGTTCCTCCGTCTCGACGACGGGCGTCTCGACATGGATGGCGTCGGGCATACGCAGCAAGGTCTGCAGCAGTACGGCCGATGCCGTGCCATCCTCGGTCTTCGCAAGCCCGAGTGTCTGGCGGACAGCCTCCAGCTGGCTATAATATTCGCGCACAGCTCCCACATTGATGTGCGGCATCTCGGCAGCACCCGCCAGCAGTTCACTGCTGACAGTGAGGTCTACCTTGCCACGCTGCATCTCGCGCTGCACTATCTGGCGCATCTCCATCTCGCATTCGCGGTACTGGGGGCAGACCTTCGACTGAAGGTCCAGTTGCTTCGAGTTGACCGACTTAACCTCCACGGTTACTCTCTTGCCTGCGATTTCGGCGGTAGCTTTACCGAAACCGGTCATTGACTGTATCATTGACGATGATTACTAATTACGAATTACTAATTACAGGTCTATGCCGTGCAAATTACCATTTGCAAATGGCTAATTACGGCACTTTGCCTAAAATTTTTGTGCAAAAATAATGAAAATTCCGATTCGATGGTACAACGTATCGATTTTTTTTGTATTTTTGCACCGAATTTGATTGGCAATCCCCGATTTTGCCATATGATATTTGAAATTTAATATTTAATATTCGAAAATTCCCATGGCCAATATATTGATGATTGAGACGTCGACCCGCGCATGCAGCGTCGCTCTCAGTCGTGACTTTCAGATAGAGTTTTCGCGCGAGACCCTCGAGGGTCCCAACCACGCCTCCGTGCTCGGCACTTTTGTCGAAGAGACGATGGAGTTCGCCCGACGCGAAGGTGTGATGCCCGACGCCATTGCCGTCTCGGCAGGCCCCGGCTCATACACCGGACTGCGCATCGGCGTCAGCGAGGCCAAGGGTCTTGCCTTCGGCCTGCAGCGGCCGCTTATTGCCGTCTCCACGCTCAAGGCGATGTGCTGCCAGGTGATGTTCCACACCGACACCGAGATGGAGGAGGGCGCCCTCTATTGCCCCATGATTGATGCCCGCCGCATGGAGGTCTACACCGCCCTCTACGACCAGGCACTCGGCGAGGTACAGGCTCCCAGTGCCGAAGTGGTCGACGAGAACTTCCTGCACGATGTGCTCGAGGAGCACGACATCTACTTCTTCGGCGATGGTGCCGAGAAGTGCCAGTCCGTCATCCAGCATCCCCATGCCCACTTCATCAAGGAGGTACGCGTCATGGCACGCGACATGATGGCGCTCGCCATCCAGGCTTACAACCGCCAGCAGTTTGCCGACACCGCCTACTTCACCCCCTTCTACCTCAAGGAGTTCCAGGCTTCGAAGCCCAAGGACCTGCTTGCTTCACTGTAAGATTTCCGTCTAGATTATGCAATCCTACAATACACAACTACCTCCCATCAAGCTCCCTGACTACGGACGCAACGTGCAGCAGCTCGTCGCCTACTGCAAGACCATCCCCGACCGGGAGAAGCGCACCCGTTACGCTTATGGCATCGTCTCCATCATGGGCGATATCTACCCCAACGCGGATAAGGTGACCAACCTCAAGCAGATTCTGTGGGATCACCTCGCCCTGCTCGCCAACTACGAGCTCGACATCGACTATCCCGTCACCATCCTGCCCAAAGAGACGTTCAATGACCGTCCCACGCCGCTGCCCAATCCGCAGCACGCCTACATCCAATGGCGCATGTACGGCAAGGTCATCGAGGACCTTGTCGAGAAGGCTTGTGCTACCGAGGATCAGCAGCAACGCATCCGCCTGCTCGAACGCTGTGCCAATCACATGAAACTCCACTTCCACGAGACGCATCCTAATGCGGACGAGGA
>R14__coassemble_509_pt1 | contig 26456 bp, 11 predicted proteins | sample R14__metabat2_high_PE_017 | metagenome-assembled genome bin R14 | reverse complement strand
CTCCGCCCGGACCGCTTGCAAGTTATTGCAGGCGGTTTTTGTTGTATATGCATAAGACCGTGTAACGATGGACTATGTCATAGCGGGTTGTCTATTGTTCCTTCTCTGCCGACATCGTGCAATATCCGGCAGCGTCGACACAATCCCAATAAGGATGGTGATCAACGCAAAAAGCGAAAGGTCAGCCTCGAAAAAGACTGACCTTTTGCCTATGTGTGGAGGGGAGGGGAGGAGGATTGTTCGATTTCGGTGGGCGAACTTACGTCTGCGGTTCAGCCCAAAGATTGCAGGTTTGCGCAGATGCCCCGTCTGAGTTCAGCGCTTGCGGACGGGGATGAGTGTGAAGCTGAAATCCTGGTCCTCGTACTTGACGAAGTACTGTTCGAGCGGCAGTGCACCCCAGCTGTTGACGCAGCCGAGACCCATCTGGCGGGCATCGATGCAGAGGTCGGTGATGGGCGAAGGGTCGACGTCGGGCGAGTGGAGGTTGTGCTTCTCGAAGCCCTCGTCGAGGCTCTCGATGGTGTAGTGGAGGGCCGAGGCGCCGAAGGGCTTATCGGCTACGACGAGGAGGCCGCGGCCGGTGGCATCGGTGACGCGGTACCAGCGGAGGTCGACGTGATGGCCGTTCTCCTGTGGGCGGATGTAGGGGTAGAACTCGTCGGTGACGGTCGACTCGTAGATGCCCAGGTTCTCACTGTCCTTTCGGTCGTCGTAGGTCTCGACGGGACCACGGCCATAATACTTGATCTGCTCCATCGACTCAGGCATCGGCAGCTGCATGCCGAATCGGAAGAGGTCGGAGGCGTCGGTCGAGCGCTCACCCTCGGCGATGGGAGCATCGCGTGGCGAGATGCGCTTGAAGCGGACGGCATCGACACGCTTCTTCTGCTGCGGATCGACGGTCATCTGCTGATGGACGTGGACCTGGCCCTCACCGTTGATGGTGTAGGTGACGGCGAGTTGGACGGCGACGGCCTCGATGGTGAAGTGGGTCTCGACCTGGACTTCGCCCTCCGCTGTTGTGCTGCTTTCGATGGAGGTGAGCTTCAGCGCGGGATGCTGCCAGGCGGCGAACTTACGCTGGAGGTTGGCGCCGTAGTCGTTGTCGGTGGGAGCGCGCCAGAAGTTGGGGGTCAATGAAGCGCCGTCGGCGAGGAGCTTGACGCCATTGGCCTCATAGCGCGTCATCAGGCCTGTCTCATTGGAGAAGGCGACCGTGAAGTTCTGGCCGGTGACGGAGAGCTGATTCGGTTCATGGTTCACAGTGCACTGAATCGGTTCACGGTTCACAGTGCACTGAATCGGTTCACGGTTCACAATGCACGATGCACGATTATTACCTGCGTCATCCGATGCATTCAATCGTGCATCATTCATTGTGCATCGTGCATCATTCAGGGCGAGCTGCTGATGAGCCACAACATGGCCGGCAGGGAGCAGGCCTTCGCTCCGCTTGAGGACGTAGCGGACGTTGAGCAGCCACTCGCCGCAGTCACTGAGGGCAGGAAGGGCCACGGGCACGGTGGCCGACTTCTGCGGAGCGACGTTGAGGTTGCTGACCACGCCGGTCTCGACAGGTTCGCCATTGCGGAGCAGCGTCCACTCGAGACGGTAGGCCGAGAGGTCGCGGAAGAAGTTCTCGTTCGCGACGGTGAGTGCCTTGCCTCCGTCAGCGAGCGAGGTCCAGATGTTCTGGTAGTAGTAGCCCACCTCGTACATGTGAGGATTGGGCACGCGGTCAGGCGAGATGAGTCCGTTGTCGCAGAAGTTGCCGTCGTGCTGGTCGGTGGTGTTGAAGTCACCGCCGTAGGCCCAGATCTGACGTCCCTTGCTGTTGGTCCAGCGGAGCGACTGGTCGACGAAGTCCCAGATGAAGCCGCCCTGCAGCTTGGGGTAACGGCGGATCAGCTCCCAGTACTCCTTGAAGCCGCCGACCGAGTTGCCCATGGCATGGGCGTACTCGCACTGGATGAGCGGACGGGTCATCTTGGGATCCTGGGCATAGCGCTCGCACGAAGCGTAGTCGTCGTACATAGGGCAATAGATGTCGGTCTTGGCCTGTTCGATGGGAACCACGCCGTCCTTGATGCCGCGCACGGCACCCTCATACTGGCAGCAGCGCGAGGGATCCTCGGCCTTGATCCAGTCGTAGCAGTCGGCGAAGTTCTGACCGTAGCCGGCCTCGTTGCCGAGGCTCCAGAAGATGATGGCGGGGTGATTGAACTGTGCCTGGACGTTGCGCTGGTTGCGCTCGAGGTGGGCGAGATGATAGGCGGGGTTCTTGGCGAGGGTCTTGTCGCCGTAGCCCATGCCGTGGCTCTCGACGTTGGCCTCGGCGACCATGTAGAGGCCGTAGCGGTCGCACAGGTCGTACCAGTAGGGATCGTCAGGATAGTGGCAGGTGCGCACAGCATTGAGGTTGAACTCCTTCATGATGCGGGCATCCTGCTCCATGCGTTCACGGCTCATGACGAAGCCGCCGTCCGGGTCGAGCTCGTGGCGGTCGGCACCCTTGATGAGGATGGGCTGGCCATTGACCCAGACGCGCGAGTCGCGGAGCTCCACCTTGCGGAAGCCCACCTTGACGGGCACTACCTGCAGCACTTGCTGACCCTGGCGGAGGGTGGCGCGGAGGGTGTAGAGGTTAGGGGTCTCGGCGGTCCACTTGAGCGGATTGGTGACGCTGAGGGTGGCCTTGAGGTTCTGAGGTTTTGAGGTTTTGAGGTTTTGAGGTTCGGCGGGGACGACACGTCCCTCGGCGTCGAGCAGTTCGAGGGTGACCTGGCCGCCGGTGGTCTGCACGTCGACGGTGAGCGTGCCGTCGGTGTAGTCGTTCACGAGGTCAGGGGTGACGCGGATGTCGGCGATGTGCTGCTTCGGCTGGGCGTAGAGCCAGCAGTCGCGGCAGATGCCGGCGTAGCGGAAGAAGTCCTGGTCCTCCAGGTAGGTGCCGTCGCACCAGCGGAAGAGCTGCATGGCGATGAGTGCCTTCTGGCCGGGCTTGACGTACTTGGTGAGGTCGAATTCGGCAGCGAGCTTGGAGTCCTCGCTGTAGCCTACGTACTTGCCGTTGACCCAGAGATACATGCAGCTCGAGGCCGATCCGATGTGGAGGATCACCTGCTCGCCCTTCCAGTCGGCTGGGACCTGGACCTCGTGACGATAGTAGCCGACGTGGTTGTTCTGCGTGGGCGTCTCGGGCGGGTTGTTCTGCCACTGGCGCTCCCAGGCGTACTTCATGTTGGTGTACTGTGGGTCGCCGTAGCCATAGAGCTCCCAGCAGCCGGGCACGGGGATGGTCTTCCAGTCCTGGTCGTCGAAGGTGGTCTTCCAGAAGTCGCTCTTGTAGTCGACGGCATCGGCCTGCCAGCGGAACTTCCAGTCGCCGTTGATCGAGAGATAGCGGCTCGAAGCCTCGGGTGCGTGCTGTGAGGCCTCGAGCGACTCGAAGCCGTGGAAGGTGGTGTGCATGGGCAGGCGGTTGACCTGATTGACCTCAGGGTCCTGCCACTCACGATAGGTCTGTGCCGTGGCGGTGAGCGTCAGGGCGGAGAGGAGGAGGGAGGGGATTAAGGAATGTTGCATAACGGGGAGGGGTGTTTTTATGATGTGATTGTACTATGGGGCAGCGGGGGCGCAGGCGGTATGCATCAGGGTGCGTACCGATGCGGGGCAAAGATACGCATTTTTTATGAGATTTGGTGCAATAGGGGCCGAAAAAGTGCTGTTCGGGGGGACATTTTGGGTCAAATGATGCAAAAAAACGGTCAATGGGTGACAATTTTGCGGCAAAAAGAGGAGGGTGGCGCAAAGTTTCTATCGATTGCAAACAAATTGTTTCTTCAAAAATGAAAAAAGCACTACTTTTGCGCCGTCGGAAATAAACAGGAGGGAGCCAGACGTGGCATCCAACCGCAAGCCCCGACGCGACACAATACATGCAGAGAACTCACTCTAATACATTATTATTATTTTATGCAACACGAAATCCTATCAAGATTTGCGAAGCACGCACAGTCGGCCCGACGCCTCATGGCACTCGCCGCAGTCATGCTGTGTGCCGCAGCCATCGGTTGGGCCCAGTCGGCACTGACCGGTACAGTGACCGATGAGTTCGGCGACGGACTGATCGGCGTGAACGTCATGGTGAAGGGTACCACCGTCGGCACGATCACCGACATCGACGGCAACTATTCGCTCCAGGCCCAGCAGGGACAGACGCTCGTCTTCTCGTACGTGGGCTATACTACCCAGGAGGTGAAGGTGGCCGGACAGCGCGTCATCAACGTCAAGATGAGCGAGGACAATCAGGCACTCGAGGAGACCGTCGTCGTGGGCTTTGCTTCACAGAAGAAGGTCAACCTGACCGGTGCCGTAGCCGCCATCGACTCGAAGGCCATGGAGAATCGTGGTATCACCTCCGTAGCTGCCGGCATGCAGGGCACGATGCCCGGCGTCACCATCGTCAACCGTTCGGGTCAGCCAGGTCTCGATGACTCAGGCACCACCGTCCGCGTACGTGGTACGGGCACCTTCAACAATGCCGCCCCAATGATCGTCGTCGATGGCATGGAGAGTACCATGTATGACCTCGATCCCAACGACATCGAGAGCATCTCCGTCCTGAAGGATGCAGCCTCGGCTGCCATCTACGGATCGAAGGCCGCCAACGGCGTCATCCTCATCACCACCAAGCATGGCAAGGCCGGCAAGGCTGTGATCAAGTACGCCGCCACCTTCGGTTGGCAGTCGCCCAACTCCACTCCTGAGTACGTCAGCTCGGCCGAATACGCCCGTCTCATCAACGAGGCCCGCCAGAACGAGGGTCTGGCCGCTCAGTACACCGAAGCCGAGATCCAGAAGTTCGAGGACGGTTCCGACCCCGACCATTACGCCAACACCGACTGGATCGGCTTGCTCTATGACCAGTCAGGCTTCCAGATGACCCACAACCTCAACATGTCGGGCGGCAACGAGCAGGCCCGCTACATGGTCAGTCTCGGCTATCAGGATCAGGGTGGTATCATCCGCAATGTTGACAAGAACCAGTACAACATGCGCATCAACCTCGACACCAACCTCACTGAGCGTCTGGAGGGCAACTTCAGCCTCGCCTACACCCGTCAGGACATCGACCTGCCCAACAACCCTCACAACCCCGACTCGTTCGTCGAGATCTTCCGTATCTCGAACCGTATCTCGCCCATGGTGGTCAACAAGTACAGTGACGGCACCTACGGCTACATTGGCGATGGCAACCCACAGGCCTGGCTCGACAACAACAGCATCACCACCACCACCCGCCACAACGTGCAGGCCATCGGTTCGCTCAAGTACACCATCCTCGACGGTCTGTCGATCAAGGGGTCGGCTTCATACAAGCTCTACAACGGCGAAATCGACGACATGGTGAAGTGCCTCAAGTACAACGAGAACTTCACCGAGGGCGGTGTCGACAAGATGCGTCAGACCTCCGAGCGCGATGACCGCATCGCCGCTGACATCCTGCTCAACTACACCAAGACCTTCGCCAAGGCCCATAACCTCAACATCCTCGGCGGTTTCCACTCCGAGCTCTACCGCTATCGCTACCTCTACGCCAACCGCGAGAACTTCCCCAGCCAGGATCTGACGGACCTCAACGCAGGCGGCACTGCCAACATGGGCAACAACCACTACACCCGCGAGCTCTCGATGCTCTCCTGGTTCGGTCGTGTGAACTACGACTACAAGGGACGCTATCTCCTCGAGGGCAACATCCGCTACGATGCTTCGTCACGCTTCGCTGACGGCAACCGCTGGGGTGCCTTCCCATCGGTATCAGCCGGCTGGCGCTTCTCCGAGGAGGCCTTCTTCGAGCCTCTCAAGCAGTGGGTCGACAATGCCAAGTTGCGCGCCTCATGGGGCAAGCTTGGCAACCAGGACATCGGTTCGTACTACCCCACCGTCTCCACATTGACCTTGAGCAAGAACTACCCTTTCAACGGCACGATCAATGCCGGCGGATACACCCAGTATGCCACCAATCCTAACCTCAAGTGGGAGGCCACCACGACCTGGGGCTTCGGTCTCGACCTGACCCTCTTCCACAACCTCAACGTGACGATGGAGTACTACGACAAGACCACCTCGGGCATCCTCATGGAGGTATCGACCCCCATGACCTACGCCCTCGAGGACTACTACGACAACGTAGGCAAGGTCAACAACCACGGCTTCGAGATGTCAGCCTCCTGGCGCGGCCAGATCGGCAGCTTCCAGTACAACGTAGGCGGCAACATCGCCTTCAACGTCAACAAGATCAAGAGCCTCGGCAACGTACGTGAGCAGATCACCACTTCGACCGACAGCTACACCACCATCATGCGTGAGGGCGAAGCCATGAACTCCTTCTACGGCTACGTCAGCGACGGCTACTTCCAGTCGCAGTCCGAGATTGACAACTACCTCTCCAGCTACAACATCGGCTATACCCCACAGCCGGGCGACATCAAGTACAAGGACATGAACGGTGACGGCAAGCTCGATGCCGACGACCGCGTCGTGCTGGGTTCATGGGATCCAGGCATCACCTTCGGCATCAACCTGGGTGGCAGCTGGAAGGGCTTTGACTTCACTGCCAACTTCCAGGGTGCTGCTGACGTCAAGGGCTACATCACCAACGAGGGTATCGGCTATGTAAGCGGCGACACCTCCAAGCCTACCAAGATCTGGCTCGACCACTGGACCGAGGACAACCGCAACGCCGCCTGCCCACGCCTCATCACCGACTACAAGGGATGGAGCACACCCTGTATGTCGACCGACTTCTGGATGCAGGATGCCAAGTACCTCCGCCTCAAGACCTTCCAGGTGGGTTACACCTTGCCCAAGCAGGTGCTCACCAAGCTCCATCTGGCCAACTTCCGCATCTTCTACTCAGGCGAGAACATCCTCACCTTCACCAACTTCATGGAGGGTTACGATCCTGAGGCTCCTGCCGGCAACGGCAACTTCTACCCACAGACCAAGACCCACTCCGTCGGCCTGAATGTAACGTTCTGATGAGCGAAAAAATTAAACGTCAAAAGTAATAAATTGGTTATGAAATCCATTAAGATATTGGGCATCATGGCAGCCGCAATGGCCATGACCCTCAGCAGCTGCAGCGACGACTTCCTGGAGCGCAATCCAGGCGACGCCCTGTCGCCCGCCACATTCTGGAAGACCGAGAACGATGCCGACCTGGCTCTCACCGGCGTCTATAACCGCCTGTACAGCCCGTTCCGCCCTGAGGAGCGCTGGTTCTGGGACTGCGCCACCGACAACGCTTTCTGCTACCACCGCAACAAGGACTGGCGTAGCCTTGGCGACGGCACCATGGCCGCCACGGGCGTAGCCGTCCACGACTACTTCACCTACATCGAGCTGCGCGTCTGCAACGAGTACCTCAAGGAGGAGGGTAACATCGCCTGGTCGAGCGAGGCCAAGCGCAACCAGTACAAGGCCGAGGTCCGTATGATACGCGCCATGCACCTCTTCTTCCGCGTCACCTGCTACGGCGACTTCCCCTTCTCGGAAGATGTCTTCGAGACGCCCGATGAGGCTATGGTCAGCCGCACCCCCAAGGCCGACCTGCTCGCTTTCATCAAGAAGGAGATGGAGGACGTCGTGCAGTACCTGCCCGAACCCAGCGCCACTGTACGCGGCCGTATCAACAAGGAGGCTGCCAAGGCCTTCCTGACCCGCTTCTACCTCTACACCGGCGACTACCAGAGCGCTGCCAGGGAGTCGAACGAGGTGATCCAGAGCGGCCTCTTCCAGATGCCTGACCTCACGTACGAGGAGTCATTCCTCGTCAAGAACCAGATGAACTCCGAGGTGATCCTCTCCTTCGAGCACAATCGTGACGGCGGCTTCGGCATGTGGGTCGGCGAGTATTTCCCCAACGGCTACGGCGGATGGTCGTCCATCGTCCCCACCCGCAGCCTTCTCGACACCTACGAGACCAAGAACGGCCTTACCATCGACGAAGACCCCACCTACGATCCGCAGAACCCCTTCGTGGGCCGCGACCCACGCCTGCGTGCCACCATCGTCTTCCCCGGACAGACCTGGGGTATCTATGCCAACCAGTCGAACTATCCTCACGGCTACCCATCCATTGAGAAGGGCAGCGGCGACTACTGGAGCGATGCTGACAATGCCACCCACACTGGCATGTCGTTCAAGAAGTTCTACAGCGATCCTACCGAGTACTCCAACATCTGGTCCTGCGAGCGCAACTTCCCCATGTTCCGCTACGCTGAGATCCTGCTTTCTTACGCCGAGGCCAAGGTGGAACTGGGTCAGATCGATGCTACGGTCTATGACGCCATCGATCAGGTACGCCACCGTGCCGGTCTGCCCGCCGTCGATCGCACCAAATATGCCAGCCAGGAGAAGCTCCGCGAACTCGTGCGTCGTGAGCGCCGCGTAGAGTTCGCCTACGAGGGTCTCCGTCGTGACGACATCATCCGCTGGGGCATTGCCAAGGATGTCATGAATGCCACCATCTACCACATGAATGGCACCATCACCGACCAGCTCAATGCCGAGGGCGACTACAACGTCCGCCTCGTGGATGTCACCGACCAGGATGTCGAGGAGCGCCGCGTCTTCACTGTCGGCAAGAACGAGCTGATGCCCGTGCCTCAGTCGGCTATCGATGCCAATCCTAACCTGAGTCAGAACCCTGGCTACTAATACGATGATGGTGCACGATTCACAATGCACGATGCACGAATGAAAGCGATTCGTTCAATATTCTTTATAATGATGTTCTGTCTGGCCTCCTGCAAGTCAGACAGGACTTCTTCGCCTTTGCAGGGTGAGGCATTGCTCGCCGCACTGGAGCAATGCTCGGAGGATGAGGACTGGGGCACGATGCTGCACCTCCTGCGTCGGAGCGGCACGCTGACCAACCAGCTCTTCATGAACTATGCCAACCTTGCCCTGGCCCGCCGTGGCGTGCTGGCTGACAGTTGCTTCTGCTACCATCCCGTTGGCCCCGCAGCCCTGCTGATAGGGCAGGCTGAGACGCGCTCGGCCTATCTGCTGCAGAGCGACGTCTATTACACCCTCGGCTTCATCGCCGCTTCGCAGCGCTGTGCCTTCGAAGCCATGACCGTCTCGGCCTCGCTCGAGCCCGACCGCGCCTGTCTGAAGCGTCTGGTCAAGACCAATCTGATCTATGGCCAGCGGGAGGTGGCGCGTAAGTACCTCAACGTGCTGGCCACACTGCCCGAAGCCCGGCCTTGGGTCAATCGCTATCGGCCCATGCTCGACGATGACAGCCTCATCGATGCCGACCCCGAACTGGGCGGCAAGCGGCGCGGGCTCACCGGAGGCAAGGACCGCTTCTCGATGTTCTATGGCTGGGAGCCCGAACTGAGGGACGTGATCAGCAGCAATCCTGCCGACCGCACGGCCATCGAGTATCTGGGCCTCTCCTACCTGCTGCAGAAGGACCTCGAGCGCTTCGGCCAGCTGCTGGACGAGTTCTATGGCACCGAGGCGTTGCCCGAGACGTTGCCCATCGCCTTCCAGCAGGGTGTCATTGCCCTCTATCAGCAGCACAAGGAGCGCTGGGCCGACTACCACCTGTCGCCCTCGGTCGTGCAGCGTTATAATGACTATCGCGACCTCTATTTCCAATGTCAGGGAATGCCATCGGTGAGACAGCAGATGGCACGCTTCCGGGACACATTCTGGTACTACCTGATGTTTTGAGCCAATGAAGAAACTATTCGTATATTTGCTGTTGGTCATATCTTTGGCCAGTTGCAGGCAGGAGTCGGCCCTGATCAACGTCTCCGGCACGATCGATGAGGTGTCGCCCCTGGCTGCGACGATGGAGGGGGTGGTCCTGCCCCCTGACATTGCCCCTCTTAACTTCATGCTCCCTGCCGAGGATGGGCAGGAAGGCGTGACGGTCAGATGCGGCGATCGTCATCTATCGGCCATTGTGAAGCAGGGAGCTGCCACGCCTGCTCTCAGTGATTGGCAAGAGTTGCTGGCAGGAAGCGAGGGGCAGACCCTGACCGTGAGCCATTGCGTCCGTCGTGAAGGTCGCTGGCTCGCCTGTCAGCCCTTCGAAATGCAGGTGGCCAAGGAGCCCATCGACTCGTTCCTCACCTACCGACTCATCCCTCCGGGCTATGAGAAGTGGTTCGACATGAGCATCCGGCAGCGCAACCTGACCAACTACGACGAGCGCGTCATCGCCGCCAATGCCGGGACGGACCGCAACTGCATGAACTGCCACTCCTTCTGCGCAGGCGATGCCAGCCGCATGACGATGCACGTGCGTGGCAAGCATGGAGGCACGCTGCTGGTCCATGAGGGCAAGGCCACGATGTTCGACCCTCGCAGCCTCGCCCCCGGTCGCAGTTTCGTCTATCCCTATTGGCACCCATCGGGTCGCTACATCGCCTATTCGATGAACGACACGAAGCAGCTCTTCCACACCCACGACGCCAACCGCATCGAGGTGATGGATCTCGCCTCGGACATCGTGGTCTATGACATCGGGCGCGGCGAGGCACTGACCACACCACTGCTGACGGACACGATGCGCTACGAGACCTTCCCCTGCTTCTCGCCCGACGGCCGTTGGCTCTACTTCTGTTCGGCAGACAGGCGGCAGATGCCCGACGAGTACGCTCAGGTGCGCTACGACCTCTGCCGCATCGCCTTCGATGCCACCACCGGGACCTTCGGCGACCAGGTGGAGACGGTGCTCCCAGCCGCCTCTGACGGCTATTCTGCCTCCCTGCCCCGCATCTCGCCCGATGGCCGTTGGTTGATCTATACGCACAGCCAGTACGGACAGTTCATGATCTGGCATCAGGATGCTGACCTCTGGAGGGTGGATCTGGCCGCGACCGACACGCTTGACCGCCGCCCATTGACGCTCGCCAATGCGCCCGGGGCATCCGACAGCTACCACACCTGGAGTTCCAACAGCCGCTGGGTGGTCTTCAGTTCCCGCCGCGACGATGGCCTCTACACCCGTCCCTACATCGCCTACATCGACTCGGCAGGAGTGGCGCATCGGCCTTTCCGGCTCCCGCAGCAGGAGGGTGACTTCTACGACCGACTGATGTACTCCTACAACGTCCCCGAACTCTCGCGCTCCGCCGTGACAACGGATTTGCATGAGACGATCCTCAACCACTGACCAGAAAATATCGAGGTGTCCGGTTGCCCGACCTCGCCCTCTCTGGCCAGAGGGTAGTCAGTGGTCCTCACAGGTCGAAATGGTCATCGCCCTCACCGAATCCGGTGGGGGCGATAATCGTATCTTGATGCCAAGACTCGGCAGCAACTCACAATGCAATGACCAGATAGCCGCTGCGCGGAACCTCCACGCGATGCAGGCCCGCCGCAGGCTCCCCGGTGCCGACGAGGGTGCCATAGGTGTCATGGACCTCCACGCGACGGGCATCGGCCTCAAGCTCCAGAATGACACTGGTCGAACCGGTGCCATTGAGCACGTAGGCCGTCTGACGGTCGGCAGCAACTTGTGCCACGGCATCGTCCTGATAGAGGCCGATGATGCGTTCGTCGGTGCCGATGGCCTCGAGCACGGGGAAGTCCCGCTCGGGATGATAAGCGCGGAACTCGCCGTGGAGCAGCGTCTGGCGATGCTGCTGCGAGAACTGGAGCCAATGACGGATCACTGCCTGATGCTCGGGGGTGACATCGCGCAGCATGACCGAATACTGGATGACCCCGTACATGGCCGACAGGATGGCGCGCGCGGCATCCTCTGGACGCTCCTGGAGGTTCCATTCGATCATGTCGGCATGCACTGCCGTCGAGCCGGAGGTGAGGCGCAGACAGGCGATGTGCGAGCGATTGGTGGTGAGGTCGCCGGGACAGTCGCCCGAACGCAGCATGTTGCCGTACTGGCAGATGGCAGGGCCGATGTAGGACTGACGGAACTCGATCAGCACGTCGGGCTTGAGGACCGAGAGCCGGTCATGCACCTCACGCATCAGCGCGTCGATGGCTTCGGGCAATGCCTTGATGTCGCGCCCGGCATAGTCCTCGGCCACGGCAGGATCCTCGCCCTCGAAGTGGAAGGAGTCGATGAAGTCGAGCTTGAAGCCATCGAGGTCCCAGTCGCGCATCGCCTGTTCGTAGAGTCCCACCAGGAACTCGCGTACCTCAGGGAAACGCGGGTCGAGCACGCCTGCCTGCGCGCTCCGGTCAAGGAAGAGGAACTTCTGGCGGAAGCGCTCGTAGTTGCGACTGTGGATGCCGACGAAGGGCACCGAATACCACATCATATACTTCATGCCCATCTGATGCACACGGGCGACGTGGGCACGCATGTCGGCGAAGCGACGGGGCGAGACCTGCCAGTCGCCGCAGTAGGCATAGCCGCGGCGGGTGTCGTCGGTCTGCCAGCCATCATCGACAATGATGGTCTTCATGCCAAGCTCGGAGGCAAGGCGGCACTCGGCTTCGATCTGATCGGCGAACACCGCCTGATGGAACTGATACCACGTGGAGTAGAGCGGCTCCTCGGCTGCCTCTGGTACACGGCAGGGGACGAGATGGGCCGACTGGCGCATCCAGTCCATCCCTTCCCGGACGCAGAGGTCCCATGGCATGGAGCGGCTGTCAAGCAGGAGCGTGACCTCATAATGGCTGAGTGGTGCCTCAGGCTGCAGGAAGTAGGTGAGGCGGCAAACCATCTGACATTGCTCTTCACGCAGCGCCACACGGGCCTCGACATAGCGCAACGCCTCGTCGGTGGCGAGTGTGAGACGATTCTCATTGTTGTCGTTGATCATCGTGTAGAGCGGCAGGTTGCTGGCAAGCTGCGAGGTGTAGGCTCCTGCCCAGTCGGGCATAATCTGGCAGTGCCGGCCGTAGTCGGTGCTCCAGACGTGATGGATGTCCTGCTGGGGCATCTCGAAGGCGAGGGCGAACTGTGGAGGTGCTGCAGGAGCCGGGGCATCGAGTGTGACGTGGAGAAGTTCGCGTCCTGGAGCCAACTGTTCTGTGCGGGTCTGGAACTGCCAGCCTTGGGCATCGGTGCACTCCAGACGGACGTCAGCAGCCCGCTGGGCATAACTCTCGCAGCCCATTGTGGCTGCGAGGAGGAGGAGAGAGAGGGTGTTGTGCTTCATAATTGAACGTTTGAGGTTTGCATGGTGCAAAGGTAGCGTTTTTGGATGAAACAAGAGCCAACATTTGCACCAAATATTGAAAAAATCGCGTCATAATGCCCGTCGTTGCACCAAATGTGGCAATTTTGCAACCAAAATATTTGGTCATATCTTCGATTTTCGTTATCTTTGCGCACTGATTGTTCAATTCATATTCCCTCTCCCTATGCGACCCACCCTGCACCACCTCCATCTCCTGTTCCTCATGCTGATGCTTTGCCTGACAGGCATCTGTGGCCCGGTCTGTCTGGCTGCCCCCAATGGCCCCTATGCCTTCGCTCATCTCACCAGTCAGGACGGCTTGCCATCGAGCAACGTGCGCTGCGTGCTGGCCGACAGCTATGGCTTCGTGTGGCTCGGCACCAAGAATGGCCTGTGCCGTTACGACGGGCAGCGCCTGCAGACCTTCATCTGCCACGACCCACAGACCGATGTGGGCAACAACAACGTGGTGTCGCTCGCTGAGGACCTGGAGGGCAACCTCTGGGTGGGCACCGATGCGTGCGTCTTCCGCCTGGACCGTGGCACAGAGACGTTCACGCATGTCATGGCGGGTGAGACATCTGAGCAGCCGGGTTGGGTGAAGCATCTGCAGCGCGATGCCGAGGGCCGCATCTGGGCAGTGCATCCAGGGTATGGTCTGGTGTGCTACGACCCGACGACCGAGCCTTGGACTGGGCGCCGCTATCCTTTGGGAGCAGGTGAGGAGGCCATCCCCTACAGCCTTCTCGAGGGCGAGGACCATACCCTATGGGTCGGCACGCGCGGCAAGGGTCTCTTCTGCCACGACGCGAAGAGCGACGAGTGGCGCCCCTGGGTCGATGCCGAGGGGCACACCCTGCTGCCCGGACAGATCGTCACGAACCTGGCGCAATACGATCAGGCGACGCTGGCGCTGGCCACTGAGAACGGCCAGCTGGCGCTGGCGGACCTGCGCCTGCGTACCGTCAGAATGATAGACTATCCGCATGACGCCGACATCTTCGTCAATGCCATCACCTGCCGCGAAGGTCGCATCTGGCTCGCCTCCGTACAAGGACTCTACGTCATCGACCCTGCGACCGGTGAGTGCCAGAAGCTGATGCACGACCCCGTCTCGGACGTGAGTCTGTCGGACAATGACATCTCGTGTCTCTACCTCGACCCCAACGACGGACTGTGGGCCGGCACCAACTTCGGCGGCGTCAACATCCATTCGCCCCGCTTGCACCCTTTCAGCATCTTTGTCCATACCTCCGACCCCAATTCGCTTGCCAACAACCGCATCCGCGGCATTGCCGAGACCTGCGACGGATCGATCTGGGTAGGCACGGAGGGCAACGGACTGAACCGCATCGACGGACGCACGGGTGAGATGAAGCGCATCGATGCAGGGCTCTCAAGCCAGCATGTGCTGCGCCTCTACAGCCACGACGATGCGCTCTACCTGGGCCTTTTCCATAATGGTTTCGACCGCATGACCCTGAGGCTTGACGGGACCATGAGCACCCTGCGCCACGACCTGCCGCGGGAGGAGGAGTGGAACCGCTCGGTCTATTGCACAATGCTGGACAGCCGCGGCACGGAATGGGTGGGCATGGACAAGAGTCTGATGTACCGACGTCAGGGTGCGACCTCGTTCGAGGAACTTGAGCCACTGCAGGGCAGCTGGATCTTCGACCTGCTGGAGGCCAGCGATGGCTCCATCTGGATAGCCTCCATGGGAGCAGGCCTCTATCACTACAACACCGTGACGGGCATCATCAGCCGCTACACCGTTGAGGATGGTCGCAGCGGCCTGCGCAGCAATGCCGTGAGCGCACTGATGCAGGACCGGCAGGGACGCATCTGGGCCTCGACCGACCGCGGCGGTCTCTGCCTCTACCATCCCGATAGCGACAGCTTCGAGACCTACGGCCTGCGCCGTGGCCTGCCCGACAACGTCTGCTACGATGTGCTGGAGGACCGGCAGGGGCGCCTCTGGTTCGGCACGAATCAGGGCCTGGTGTGCTTCTGCCCCGACGACACCATCGGCCAGAACCAGCTGGGTCCCCTGCTGCGCACTATTGTCTTCGACACCACCAACGGACTGCCCACCCGCCAGTTCAATTACCACTCGGCATGCGAGGCGCACGACGGCACCTTCTGGTTCGGTACGACCGAGGGTCTGTTGTCGTTCCGCCCGGAACTGACCGAGAGCACAGGCAGGGCCGCACAGATCTACTTCACCCACTTCATGGCTGCAGGGCGCGCCCTCCCCTTCCTCACCGATCATATCACCTTGCCCTACGACAGTGCCTTCCTCATGTTGCAGATGTCTGCTCCGGACTTCGGTGACGCCGCTTCGCCACAGTTCAGCTACCAGCTGCTCCCCACCAGCGACGACTGGCAGACCGTGCCCGCCGATGGCGAACTGAACCTGGCCGGTCTCTCGCCGGGCCGATACACGCTGCGCGTCAAGGCCGACCGCCTGGGCCAGGAGACCCTGCGTGAGGTGACCATCCGCGTGCTGCCACCCTGGTGGCGCTCCTGGTGGGCTTATATATTATATGTATTGGCGGCAGCCGGCCTCCTTGCCGGTTCGTTGCTCTACATGCGCCGCCGCACCCGCCAGCGTCTGGCCGAGCACAAGAAGCTCTATGCCCTGCACATGGAGAAGCAGCTCAACGAGAACAATGTGCAGTTCATCACCGAGATTGCCCACGAGATCCGCACCCCGCTTACCCTCATCGATTCGCCCCTCGAGGCAATGGAGGATTACGTCGACAGCGAGCGCTTCCTCCTGCCCGAAGGCCAGGTCGACATGAAGTCTCTCCGCGAGAACTCGCGCATCCTGCGTGGCTACATCGACACCATGCGACGCAACACGCGCCGTCTGCTCGACCTCACGTCTCAATTGCTCGACTTCCAGAAGATTGGCCAGCGACGCCTCAAGCTGCAGTATGAGAACGTCGAGGTGCATTCGCTCGTCGAGGAGGTGATCGGTCGCTTCCAGCAGGGCTTCCAGCTCAAGGGCAAGACGCTCAGCAGCCACCTGGGCGATGCCGACATCCTGGCTTCGGCCGACCGTGAGGCATTGACCAAGATTATCAGTAACCTGCTCAACAACGGACTGAAGTACTGTCAGCATGAGGTCGATGTGCATCTTTCTGCTGATGATGAGAAGTTCACGCTGGTGGTCGAGAGCGACAGCGAGCCCATCGCTTCTGCCGACCGTGAACGCATCTTCGAGCCTTTCTATCAGGTCGATGGCGACGTCAAGCGAGCCGGCGGCGGCGTGGGCATCGGACTGCCCCTGTCGCGCCAGTTGGCCCAGCAGCACAAGGGTAACCTCTATGTCCGCGTGGAGGAGGGCAACCAGTTTGTGCTCGAGATACCGCTCTGCCGGGAGCGCATCGAGCAGCAGAATGCCGAGAAGGTGCACTCCGACCGACTCGTCATGGCAGAGGAACCCGAGACGCGCGAAGAGCGTGAGACGGGTCATGCTCTGCTCCTCGTCGAGGACAACGAGGAGATGCGGCAGTTCCTCTCGGAGCAGTTGACGCACCACTACACCATCTTCACTGCAGGCAATGGCCAGCAGGCACTCGCGGTACTGCGTGAACATCCGGTCGATCTGGTGTTGACCGATGTGATGATGCCCGAGATGGATGGTTTCGAACTATGCCGTAGGCTGAAGGCCGACGAGGAGCAGTCGAACGTCCCCGTCGTCTTCCTCACCGCCAAGAACGACACCGACTCGAAGGTGCGAGGCCTGCAGTGCGGCGCCGAGGCCTACATCGAGAAGCCCTTCTCGATCAAGTACCTGCGCCAGCAGCTCCAGTCGATTCTCGACAACCGCCGCCGTGAGCGCGTCTCGTTCCAGAAGAAGCCTTTCTTCAACGTCGACAACATGAAGGTGTCGCATCAGGACGAGCAGTTCATGCAGAAGGTGATCCAGCACATCGAGCATCACATGGCCGACGAGCAGTTCAGTGTCGACAACATGGCCGATGAGCTCTGCATGAGCCGCTCCACGCTGCTGCGCCGCATCAAGGCGCTCTATGGACAGAGCCCCGTCGAACTGGTGCGCACCGTGCGCCTCAAGAAGGCAGCCGAGCTCATCCAGCAGGGCGACAACAAGCTCAGCGAGGTGGGCTATCTGGTGGGCATCAATTCGCCCTCCTACTTCTCCAAGCTCTTTTTCAAGCAGTTCGGCATCATGCCGCGCGACTTCGCCGCACAATGCCATCCGACGGCCAAGTCGGCATTGCTGGATTGATTGTGCAGTGCGTTATTCGCGCCGCGGAATGCAATGAATGCGTCAAATCCCTTCGATTTGGCGCATTTGTTGTATCTATTGGTGCGCATGAGTTTTTATATTAAGTCAAAATGCCCGACCTTTGCACCAGAATTTTCGACAATACAAACAAAATCCAACAATCCATGCAAACAATCCAATCCCTTCTCTCCGTCGCTGCCGTGTCAGTCGGCTTGACTGCTGCTGTCCTGCCGGCTCATGCTGAGAACGTCAGCCTCTCGACACCCAACAACAGCCTCGTGCTCGACATCACCCAGGGTCAGGAGCCCCTCCTGCTCTACTATGGTCCCCGTCTCAGCGATCAGACGCTCCAGACCTTGCCCCGTCCCACGGGTGGCAACCTGCAGGTCTATCCTGCCTACGGCTACCACGTCCATGAGATTACGGCCCTCTCCATCCGTCATGCCGACGGCAATCTCTCGACCGACCTGCGTGCCACAGGCTACGAACTGAGCGATGCTGCCGTCGAGGCGCCCAATGGCGTGGAGGCTCCGTCTCGCACATTGCGCATCCTCTGCCAGGACCCTGTCTATGGCACCGAGGTCGCCATCGTCTATCAGGCCCATCAGGACGTCGATGTCATTGAGACCTGGACGGAGATCACCAATTCCGACCGTAAGATGTCGGTCAAGGGTTCCAAACTTTCGATGCTCAATGCCCAGCTTGGCACCATCACACTCACCCAATTTGCCTCCTGCATGCTGCCCATCCGTCGCGGCAACGTCTATCTGAGCCATCAGCACGGCGGTCACAATAGCGAGGCTCGCCTCTTCGAGGAACCCCTGCTGCGCGGCATGAAGGTGATCAAGAACACCGACGGCACCCGTGGCGCCCACCTCGATCGCTGCGAGGTGATGTTCAGCCTTGACGGTCCTGCCCGTGAGTTGCAGGGCGACGTCATCGGCGCTGCCCTCATCTATAGCGGCAACTACCGTCTGCGCATCGACACCGACGACACCGACTTCCACTATTTCAGCGCCGGCATCAACGAGGACAACTCGGAGTATCATCTGCAGCATGGCGAGACCTTCGTGACGCCTCACGTGGCACTCTGCTACTCCACCGAAGGACTCAGCGGCGTGAGCCGTCAGATGCATCGCTTCGGCCGTCAGTACGAGATCGCCAATCCCGGCAAGCTGCGCTCCATCCTGCTCAACTCGTGGGAGGGCGTCTATATGGACGTCAACCAGGAGGGCATGGACCAGATGATGCAGGACATCGCCGACATGGGCGGCGAACTCTTCGTGATGGACGATGGCTGGTTCGGCGAGAAGTACCGTCGCACCACCGATACTTGTGCCCTCGGCGACTGGAAGGTCGATCGCATCAAGCTTCCCGGCGGCGTTGAGGGTCTGCTTCGCTCGGCCAAGAAGCACGGCGTGCGCTTCGGTATCTGGATCGAGCCTGAGATGACCAATCTCTATGCCGAGCTCTACGATGCCCATCCCGACTGGGTCATCAAGTCGCCCCGCCGTGAGCTGCACCCCGGCCGTGGCGGTTCGCAGTTGGTGCTCGACCTGGGCAATCCCAAGGTGCAGGACTTCGTCTTCGGCGTCGTCGACGACCTGATGACCAAGTATGGACCAAATTCTGAGCTCGTCCAGAACAATAAAAACGAATATGAACCGTTAACATATATAAAGTGGGATGCCAACATGGAGGTGCTCAATGCCGGTTCGCAATACCAGACGAGCGACTGCCAGAGCCATCTCTACATCGACTACCACCGCGGACTGGAACAGGTGCTGCGTCGCATCCGTCAGAAGTATCCCGACCTCACCATCCAGGACTGCGCCTCGGGCGGCGGCCGCGTAGGCTACAGCCCCCTGGCATGGTTCGACGAATTCTGGACCTCAGATTGCACCGATGCGCTGCAGCGCATCTACATCCAGTGGGGCACCAGCTACTTCATGCCCGCCCTCGGCATGGCTTGCCACATCTCCGCTTCGCCCAACCATCAGACGCAGCGACTGGTCTCGCTCAAGTTCCGCACCGACGTCGCCATGTCAGGCCGTCTGGGCATGGAGATCCAGCCCAAGAACATGACCGACACGGAGAAGGCGCAGTGCCGCCAGGCCATCGCCGACTACAAGCTCATCCGTCCCATCGTCCAGCTCGGCAACATCTACCGTCTGCAGTCGCCCTATCCCGGACATGCCACCGTCTCGCCTTACTCGGGCCGCAACCTCGCCTCGCTGATGTATGTGAGCGACGACCAGAAGGAGGCCGCCTTCTTCTGGTGGAAGCTCGAGACCTATCAGCACGAGCACCTGCCCCGCGTCCGCATGGCTGGCCTCAATCCCGATGCCCTCTACACCGTCCATGAGCTCAACCGCATCGACCGTGAGCCCCTCGCCTGCGAGGGTCAGCAGTTCAGCGGTGCCTACCTGATGCAGGTGGGTCTCGACATGCCCTACACCCACAACGCCGGGGAGCCTACCAGCTGGTCGAGCCGCGTGCTCTATCTCGAAGCCAAATAACAGAATGATACAATGAACACATCCATTCCTCTTGCCCTCGTGGCAATGTCCCTCTCTGCCGCAGCCATCCCCGCCGCTGCGCAGCAGATCGTGATCCATACGTCCGGCACCGACCTGGTGCTGCACGTCGCCCCCAACCATCGTCTCTACCAGGTCTATCTGGGTGCGCCCATGGCGTGCATGTCCGACTACGAACAGTTGCCCTGGGACGTCTATGCCGCCTCCGACGGCTCGGTCTGCCAGCGCGGCTGGGAGGCCTATGGCACCGCCGGCTCGGAGGAGTTCTACGAGCCAGCCCTCGGCGTCATCCAGGCCGATGGCAACCGCACCACCTACCTCTACTATCAGCGTCATGAGCAGCATGCCATCCCCGGCGGCACCGAGACCACTGTCGAGCTGGCTGACGACCAGTACCCCGTCGCCGTCACCCTCCACTATGTCGCCTATGACAAGGAGAGCGTCATCAAGGCATGGAGCGAAATCCACCACACGGGCAATCTCGTCAAGACCGGCACTGCCGTACAGAAGAAGCTGGCTAAGCAGCCCATCACCCTCACACGCTATGCCTCGGCGATGCTCTACTTCAAGCGTCCCAACTACTATCTCACCGAGTTCCACAGCGACTGGGCCAAGGAGGCTCAGATGTGCTCGCAGGAACTGCAGGAGGGCAAGAAGGTGCTCGACACGAAGCTCGGCACGCGCCAGAACATGCACATGCAGCCTATGTTCGAGCTCGGCCTCGGTCAGCCCGTCCAGGAGCAGCAGGGCGAGGTGCTGATGGGCACCCTCGGCTGGACCGGCAACTGGCAGTTCACCTTCGAGGTCGACAACGTCCACAACCTCCGCGTACTCCCCTCCATCAACCCCTGGGCCTCGGACTATGAACTCAAGGCAGGTGAGACCTTCCGCACCCCCGAGTTCATCTTCACCCTCAGCCAGCAGGGCACCAGCCTGGGCAGCCGTCGCCTGCATGACTGGGCTCGACAGTACCAGCTCAAGGACGGCATGAAGGGCCGCATGTCATTGCTCAACAACTGGGAGAACACCTACTTCGACTTCGATCAGACCAAACTCGCCGACCTCATGAAGGAGGCACGCACCCTCGGCGTCGACCTCTTCCTGCTCGACGATGGCTGGTTCGGCAATGGCGACCACGCCCGCAACGGTGACCATGCCGGCCTGGGCGACTGGGAGGTCAATCACCAGAAGCTCCCCGGCGGCATCGCCGCCCTGTGCGACGCTGCCGATGCTGCCGGCGTGAAGTTCGGCATCTGGATCGAGCCGGAGATGGTCAACCCCGCCTCCGACCTCTATGAGCAGCACCCCGACTGGGTCATCGAGCAGCCCAACCGCCAGACCTACTACTATCGCAACCAGCTCGTCCTCGACCTCTCGAACCCTAAGGTGCAGGATCATGTCTACGGCGTCGTGGCCAACATCCTGCGCGAGAATCCGCGCGTCAAGTACTTCAAGTGGGACTGCAACTCGCCCATCACCAACGTCTACTCGCCTGCCTCGGGCAGCAAGCAGGGACAGATGTACATCGACCACGTGCGCGGTCTCTACCGCGTGCTGGAGCGCATCCAGGCCGACTTCCCCGAGGCTACAATGATGCTCTGCTCGGGTGGCGGTGGCCGTGGCGACTACGAGGCGCTGAAGTATTTCACCGAGTTCTGGTGCTCAGACGACACCGACCCCATCGAGCGCCTCTACATCCAGTGGGGCTTCAGCCAGTTCTTCCCTGCCAAGGCGATGTGCGCCCACGTCACCGACTGGAACCGTCAGGCTTCGGTCAAGTTCCGCACCGACGTCGCCTCGATGTGCAAGCTCGGTTTCGACATCGGCCTGCGCCACCTCAGCGACGATGAGATCCACTACCTGCAGTCCGCCATCGCCAATTGGCATCGTCTGCAGCCCGTCATCCTCGACGGCGAGCAGTATCGCCTCGTCTCACCCTACGAGGGCAATCACATGGCGGTGGGCTACGTCAGCCAGGACCGTCAGCATGCCGTGCTCTTCGCCTACGACATCGACACGCGCTACAAGGAGGTCCTCCAGAACGTCTGCCTCGTGGGCCTCGATCCCGAGGGTCAATATCGCGTGGAGGAGATCAACCTGATGCCCGGCAAGGAGTCGCACCTCCAGGGCAATGGCGGGACCTTCAGCGGCGACTACCTCATGAAGGTGGGTCTCCCTGCCTTCACGCAGGAGAGGATGCACAGCCGAGTCATCGAACTCACTCGTGAGTGAATTCGAATCGGGAATTAGGCGCTGTAGACTCAATAACTTTTAACTTTTGACCCTTATCACCTGTCCTGCCGACGTCTCGACAGCATAGTCGCCGTCAGCCATCTGCTCGAGGCCCTCGCCGCGCAGCGGGGTGGCGGAGCGGAGCACGAGGCGTCCGCCGATGGTGGAGCGGATGGTGGCCTCGGTCACCTTGCCCTCACGCCAGCTGATGCTCACCACGTAGCCGCCACGGGCACGCAGGCCGCTCACCGAGCCCTCGCTCCAGGCATCGGGCAGGGCGGGCAGCAGGTGGACGGCGCCGTCGTGGCTCTGCACGAGCATCTCGGCGATGCCCGCCGTCACGCCGAAGTTGCCGTCGATCTGGAACGGCGGGTGAGCGTCGAAGAGGTTGGGGAAGGTGCGTCCGTCGGGGTACTCCTTCTCCATGCCCTCGTCGGGCAGCAGGCGCAGCATGTTGCTGATGATCTGGAAGGCATGGTTGCCATCGAGCATGCGTGCCCAGAAGCAGGTCTTCCAGCCGAGACTCCATCCCGTAGCCTGGTCGCCGCGCTGTTCGAGGGTGCGGCGTGCGGCAGCGAAGAGCTCAGGCGTCGAGGTGGGGGTGATCTGATCGGAGGGGTAGAGACCGTAGAGGTGCGAGATGTGGCGGTGCTGGTCCTCCGGGTCGTCGATGTCCTCCATCCACTCCTGCAGCTGGCCATATTGCCCCACGCGCATCGGAGGCAGCTGAGCCAATGCCGTGCGCAGCGAGTCCTGATAGGATGCATTGATGCCCAATATCTCCGCCGCCTCCAGCACGCTCGAGAGGGCGTCGTGCACGATCTGATTGTCCATCGTGCAGCCGGCACACACCGTCGACTGTCGGCCCCGTCCGCCATGCTCCGGGCTCACCGAGGGGCAGACGACGAGGTAGCCCGAGTCGGGATGCACCACCATGTAGTCGAGGTAGAAGTCGGCAGCCCCCTTGAGGATGGGGTAGTACTCCTCGAGGAACTGGCGGTCGCCGCTGAAGAGGTAGTGCTGCCAGAGGTGGGTGGCGAGCCAGGCGCCGCCGTTGGGGAACATGCCCCAGGTGGCACCATCCACCGGTCCGGCGATGCGCCAGAGGTCGGTGTTGTGATGCGCCATCCAGCCGCGGCAGCCGTACATCGTGCGTGCCGTCTCGGCACCCGTCACGCTCAGGTCGCGCAGCAGCGCGTAGAGAGGCTCGGCGGTCTCCTCGAGGTTGCACACCTCGGCAGGCCAGTAGTTCATCTCGGTGTTGATGTTGATGGTGTACTTCGAGTCCCACGGTGCCTTGCGCTTCTGGTTCCAGATGCCCTGCAGGTTGGCGGGCTGTCCGTCCTTGCCCCATGACGAGGAGATGAGCAGGTAGCGGCCGTAGTTGAACATCAATGCCACCATGCCGAGGTCCTGGCTGGTCGTGAAGTCCGCCAGTCGCCGGTCGGTCGGTGTGCTGGCTTGCTGCCTCAGCGTCTGAGCGTCGCTGGGACCGAGGGAGAGGTGCACGCGGTCGTAGAGCTGCCGGTAGTGGTCGGTGTGGCGCTCCAGCAGCTGCCCAGCCGTCAATGTCTTGGCCAGGGCGAGGCGGTGCTGGTTCTTGCGTGCGGGGTCGCCCGACACATCTTTATAATTGACGTAGTTGGTGGCGGCGGAGATGTAGAGGGTCACCGTCTGGGCACCGTCGATGCGGAGGCACTCCTGTCCCTCCTCGTTCTCGCGCACCGTGATGTCGCCGTCGGTGCGCACGTCGGTGCGGCACTGGGCGGTCAGCCGGGCGGGCACGCCCTCGTGGCCTTCGCCCTGGATGGTGGCCACCATCGTGCAGCTGTCGGCGGTCACTTCGTAGGGCAGTTCGCTCTCCTGAGTCAGCAGGAAGTTGAGGACGCCGGGCTCACTCGCCGTCAGTTCGACGATGATGACCGAGTCGGCCATCGAGGCGAAGGCGCGGCGCTGGTAGGTCACGCCGTCAGCGATGTAGTGCACCGAGGCGGTGGCGTCGGCGAGGTTGAGGTCGCGCCAGTAGTCGGTCACTTCGCCGAGGGTGTCCTGCACCAGCTTGAGGCTGCCCAGCGGGAGGTAGCGCATGCCGTGGGGACCGTCGATGAAGGTGCGGTCGATGACGCGCTTGGCTTCGCCCTCGCGTCCGGCGAAGACGAGGTCGCGCACCTGCTGCAGGTAGCGGCGCGAGGTGCGGCTGTTGTTGTCGTAGGGACCACCGCTCCAGAAGGTCTCTTCGTTGAGCTGCAGTTCCTCCACCTGGGTGCCGCCATAGATCATGGCGCCCAGCCGTGAGTTGCCCAGGGGCAGTGCCTCCAGCCAGCAGGTGGCGGGCTGGTCGTACCACAGACGTTGATTGGGGTCCTGCGGCTCCTCCTTCGAGCAGCCGGTGAGCAGGATGAGGCCCGTCAGCAGGGCCAGCAAGTTCGGTCGTTTCATAGCGGAATGTTGGGATGTTTGCGGGGGCAAAGATACGCAATGTTTTCGACTTCTCCAAATATTTGGCCCGAAAAGTGCTCTCACGAGGTTGCATCTTACGATGGTGCCCCCCCTTTTCGGGCTTTTCGTTCGCCCCAATAGACAAGCGAGTGGCGCCGTGATCACTCGCGACGCCACCCTATTTTGCAATTGTTATTGCCTATTAAAACCTATCCAAAGGATAATCAACCACACACACAATACTTAATCTAACACAAATCCGCCTCTTTGTCGAGGCGATACAAACACATTCATTATTAACTTTTGACGCTGCAAAGATAGCGCTTTCCTCCATTCCATCCAAATTTTCCAGCCGAAAAATGCGCAATCCATTGCACTTTTCTCGGATTGACCCCCGATTTGTCAGTCATGATTGACAAAAGACGACCGCAGCGTGAAGGAGAACTCGAGGCCGCCCTCGGCGCGATTGCGCGCCGTGATGGTGCCGCCATGGAGCGCGACGGCATTGCGGACAATGGCGAGGCCGAGGCCCGTGCCGCCCTGACGACGGCTGCGCCCCTGGTCGATGCGATAGAAGCGCTCGAAGATGCGCGGCAGGTGCTCGTCGGGGATGCCGGGGCCATTGTCATAGTAGCGGAAGCTGCCCGCGCCATCGGTGGCGAGGGTGATGGTGGTGCCGCGGCCGGCGTAGGCGATGCTGTTGTCGATGAGGTTGCGGAAGATGGAGTAGACCAGCGAAGCATTGCACTCGAGGGGCAGCCGGTGGGGCAGGAGGTTCTGCACCGTCATCTGCTGGAGTTCGAGCTTGAGCGCCACCTCGTCCGTAATGCCACGCACCAGCGCCGCCACGTCTACCACCTCGCGCTCCAGCGAGCGGCTCTCGCTCATGCGGTTGAGGGTCGAGATGTCCTGCACCAGGGCATTGAGCCGCTGCGCCTGGCTGAAGCTGCGGTCGATGAAGTGCGAGAGCTGCTGCAGGTCGATGGCTCCCTGCGCCTGCCGGTCCCCGTCGGCTGCACCGCGCAGCACCTCCTGGATGGTCTCGAGGTAGCCCTGGATGGATGCCACAGGCGTCTTCAGTTCGTGGGCAATGTTGTGGCTGAGCTGATGCTTGTACTCGCTGTACTGCTGCTCGAGCTGGAGCTTGGTCTGCAGCTCCACGTTGGCGGTCTCGGTCTTGCCCATGCGGCGCGTCATGTAGAGGAAGAGCGCCAGTAGGGCGAGGGTGATGAGGACGGCGCAGGTGAGGTAGTGGCGGTCGGTGGCGAGCGACTGGCGCAGCTCCGTGTCGTAGGGCAGGGCGCTGCGCACCACGCAGTCGCCGTAGCGGGTGGCGGAATAGAAATAGTCGCGCCCCGTGGTCTCGGAGCTGCGTATGAGCGCATAGCCCCGCCCGCCCTGCAGCGCCTGCCGTATCTCCTCGCGGTCGAGGTGGTTGGCGTGAGGCTGATGGGCGATGGTGTCGGTCGAGTCGTAGATGACGTCGCCCTTGAGGTCGATGACCGTCAGTCGGATGTCGGGGCTGGGCGAGATCCAGCCCACGCTGTCGGTGCGGAACTGGTGTAGCTGGTAGGCTCCGTCGTTGCAGCTCTGCAGACGGGTCTGCAGCAGCTCTACGTGCTGACGCTCCTCGCGGTGCATCAGATAGATGGTCATCGACGCCGCGAAGAGCAGGAAGAGACAGATGATGGCGCAGGTGAGCCAAAGGTATTTGCCTTTTACCATTTACGGATTTATGAATTTATGGATTTAGTAATATGTAAATAATAACTTGGTCGTTTATTGACTGAAAGAAATTATCAG
>R14__coassemble_498_pt1 | contig 26872 bp, 22 predicted proteins | sample R14__metabat2_high_PE_017 | metagenome-assembled genome bin R14 | reverse complement strand
GGTACAAGGGGGGAGTTAGTGGCGGGTGGGGTCGAGGTCGCCCTGGCGGGGATCCTGGCCGACGTCGTGCCAGGTCTTGTCGAGGACGGCGGGGAGGCCGACGAGGGAGCGAGCCTTGTTCTTCATTGCCCAAAGGGCGGGATGGAGGATGTAGCGGTGCATGACGGGGCTGGCAGTGCCTACCATCCAGCAGTTCTTGGGACAGGTGCGCACCTTCTGGCGGACACGCTCAGCCTGCTCGCTCTGCCAGATGGTCATGAAGTCAGCCTGGTGGATGTTGCCCATTGACTCCTTCCAGTATTTCTCCTCAAGGCCATTGCAGGGGTAGACTTCGCCCCAGGGGTCGATGAAGAAGTTGGCCGAGCCGGCTTCGCAGGGGAGCATGCGGCGACCGCCTTCGATGTAGTTGATCAGTCCCATGTTGAACCAGGCGCGGAACCACGACTTGGGGCTCTTCTCCCGGAGCTGCAGGTTGACCAGGCGCTCGAAGTTGCCACACACCTCGTCACGGTTGGTGATCTGATTGTCGGACTTGTGGAAGTAGTAGCTGTTGTGGAAGGCAGCGGTGGCGAACTCGAGGCCCATGGAGAGCGAGAGCTTGTAGAGCTCGAGCATGTCGGCCGAGTTGTGGTTGGAGACAGTGCAGCCGAAGCCAATGTCCTTGAGCCCCATCTGCTGGAGCGTCTGCAGAGTGCGCAGCCCCTTCTGAAAGCCGCCCTGGCGGCCACGCAGCTCGTCGTTCTTCCGCTCGAGACCCTCGATGCTGATGCGGATGCCGATCTGGGGGAATCGACGGGCAAGGGCGATGACGCGGTCGTCGAACCAGCCGGAGGTGGAGATGACGATGCGGTCGGTGTGGCGGTAGCACTCCTCGACGATGTCGGCGAGGTCTTCGCGGATGAAGGGCTCGCCGCCGGTGAGGTTGATGAACTTGAGGCGGGGGAGCGTCTGGAGGTCGGATGCCTGAATCTCCTCGTCGGGACGGGTGGGGTTCTGCCAGATATTGCACATCACGCACCTCATCGGACAACGATAGGTGAGGATGATGCTGGCATCGGTGGGCTGTTGTATCAGATGGTCGGTTTGTGCCATGTATGGGCGGAGGGTTGGTGCTGAGTGGGCGAGCCAAACATGACTCGCGGCGGGACTATAATATCAATAACGGAGAAAGGGGAGATTTATTGTATAAAAATCGAGAATTGATAATCGAGAATTGAAAATTAGGTGGTCTACAGAACCAAAATCTTGCAGATGCCGCCCTTGCTGCCGTCGGCATCGACACCGTGGATGAGGTAGATGCCGGGGTCGACGCGCGAACCGGAGCTGTCACGGAGGTCCCAGGTGGCGGTGGCTCCCTGGCTCTGCGTGCGGTAGATGAGGTCGCCCGTGGTGGTGGTGATGGAGACCTGCGAATCGTTCATGAGGCCCATGATGCGTAGTTCGCCGCTGTATTCGGGGCGGACGGGATTGGGATAGCAGTAGAGCGACGAGAAGTCCGACTCGCCCTCGATGGCATCGGTCTGATAGGAGAGGACGCCGCCTTCGCACGAGATGTAGAGCAAGCCTGACTGGTCATCGTAGGCCAGGGCGAGGATGCCGTCGGAGAGCAGGGGACTGTTGTCCATCGTGAAATGTTCGAGGGTAGTGATGCAGTCGCTGGACATCAGATAGAGTCCGGCTCCGCGGGTGCCGATCCACTTGCGGTTGAAGTTGTCGATGGCCATCGAGACGCAGTCGGTCGACTCCATGAGGTAGTCGGCGAGGTTGGTGCCGTCGTTGCGCGGAATCTTGACGCGGCGCACACGGCCCTTGCCGGGATTCTGCTGGGCATAGTTGAAGGTGGTGACGGGATCCTCGATGACGAAGGGACCATTGCTGGTGAGCACCCAGATGTGGCCCTCGAGGTCCTCGCAGAGGTCATAGATGTAGTTGGGGACGTATTCGTTGAGATCCTGGTCGACGAGGGTCGAGAACCAGGCGGTCTGGTAGGCTTCGGTCCGGGTGGCAGCAGGGATGGCTGAGGGCTGGAGTCCGCTGTCGTAATAGAGGCCGACGCGCGACTTCTGGTAGCCGTAGTCGTTGAGCACCCACTTGAGCCCCATGCCGTCATGACGGGCGATGAGGATGCGCGAGGCGTCGGACTGCTGGGTGAAGCCGGGGTTGGGATACTTGTAGAACCGACCGTCGGTGTCGAGACAGCGCAGGATGGTGTCCTGCATCGAATTGGTGAAGAAGAGACGACCTTCGTCGTCGTAAGCGACGGCGGAGACGCGTGCCGAGAGGAAGTCGCTGCCGAAGGCCTCGATTCCACCCTGCGTATTGCGCTCGTCGTAGCGGCAGAGCAGTGTGTCGTGGTCGATCATATAGAGGCCGTAGAGACCTGAACTGAGGGCATAGCGCTCGTCATGCAGGGGGTCGATGGCGAGGCCGGTCAATGCTTGGAATGCCTGACGGTCGGCGAGCGAGGGGAGGAGGGCGCTCTGGGTGACGTTGGTGAACGTCTCGCTGGCAGCGTCGTAGTGGACCAGGGCACCGGTGAGGGCATGGGCGGCACTGTAGCCCGTGGTGTAGGAGCGGCGCGAGATGCCGGTCCAGCCCTGCGGGGTGACGTACATCGAGCCCAGGTAATAGGTGGCGATGCCGTCAGGGGCTACGACATTGTCCCACTCGCAGTCGAAGAAGACGCGTTCGCCGGGGCGGGTCTCCTGGACTTGGCAGCGATAGATCTGCTGGTCGTTGAGCAACATGAAGAAGCGCCCTTCGGTGTCGTAGGCAGTAAACTCTGTGCCTCGGTAGAAGGGGTTGTCAATGTTGGGCGTGAAGGTCAGCTTCAGAGGGTCGGCGACGTAGAGTGCTTCGTCCGACGTGGTGAGCCAGATGTCGGTTCCCATCGGATACATCGACTGGAAGGTGAGGTCGGAGAGACGGGTGAGCTGCTGCCGCGAGCCGAGCTGCCAGAGGTGGCCGTCGGTGTCGAGCATCCAGCAGTGGGTGGTGCTGTCGGCAGCCGTGAAACAGAGCGCCTGACGGAGCGCGAAGGGAGTGGGGAAGGTGTGCCAACGTGAGGCGTCGGAGAGGTTGTCGGAGGTCTGGCCGTATTGCAATCCGAAGCGCTCGGAGTAGCGGTAGAGGCAGCCGTCGTGCTGGAATGCCTGCAGGACGGCGAAGGAGGAGTGATATGCCTGACGGATGTAGCACTGGCGCGTGTCGACCACCATGAAACCGAACCCGCCCGAGACGAAGAGCAGCGAGTCGGTGGCAGCGAGGGAGTAGAGCGTCTTGTCGCCCGCCAGCGATTTGTTGGCGAGGTCGGGGATGTTGTGGATGGCGCCGTCGGGGTCCATCAGGTCGAGGTTGCCGTCGCTGTAGGCAATGGCAAGGCGCTGGGTGGCGGGGACGGAGAGCAGCAGCTGCACGCTGGTGCCGGAGAGGCCGGTGGAGCGGTTGTGCTGCTGGTAGTCGAAGTCGATGGAGTCGGTGGAATAGGAGCAGAGGCTCTGCCCCGTGATGGTGTAGAGACGGTCGCCGAGACACTGCATGCGGGTGGTCTGCGGCGTGGCATTGTAGATGCTCCATTCGCCCATGGCATGGGCTAGGAAAGGGAGGAGGAGCAGCAGGAGGGAGGTGGAAAGGTATTTCAAATTGACAAGTTTGTTAGTCGGGATGTACCTGTGTCGGGAGTCGGGATGACCACCGGATTCAGTAAGGCATCAGCGAGATGCGGTGGTAGTCCGCCTCGTAGATCCAGAGTCGGTTGCCGCCCACGTAGGAGGCATAGAGCGGGAAGGTGGAGCCATAGACCTCGGGGCAGTCGATGCGGATGATGCGCCGGGCACGACTGAGCAGGAAGAAGTCGAGAATGGTCTTCTCGAACGCATCGTGGCAGAACGAGACGTGTCCGACGGTGCCTCCCTCGACGCGCTGATAGCCCTCATGCTGGGCAATCTGCAGGAAGCGTTCGCTGTCGGAGAAGAGCAGCAGGGGGCAGGGCTCGTGGGCAGCGATGTCGGCGAGCGAGGCGAGGCACTTGTCGATGAGCCGCTGCTGGGCGTCGGCATCGAGGGTGTTGTAGTAGCCCTCCTCGAGCTTGTCAAGGGCATTGACGAAGCGGATGTGGACCGCCGTGTATTCGCCTTGATGCTGGTATCGGGCAATCAGTCGCTCCAGATAAGCCGTGGGTCGGAATAGGCGGTGGAAGCTCTGACTCCAGGCTTCGCGCCAGTGGTCTTCACCCACCGTGCGGCGCAGTATATCCAGACCAATATAATTATATAGATGGTATTGGGCAACGTCGGCCTTGAGGCGGGGTAAGTGATGATGACCTCCGTTGTAGGCGATGAGACGCACTTCGCTGCGGCAGTGGCTCAGCTGGTCGACTGTTCCGCGCCAGTCGACGTCGGCCGAGGCGGGCTCCAGATAGCGCTGGAGGGGGAAGGAGTCGTCGAGCACCAGCCGGAAGTCGAGGCCATTGACCCGGGCAATATGACCCAGACAGCAGAAGACCTTGAGCCGGTCGGCAAAGCCAGGATGGCGCTGACGTGGGTCGAGGATGAAATATAGGGTGTGGCCTGCGGGATGAAGGGCTCCATCACGATGATAATCGGAGCGCCACAGACGTGCATTGCGAAAGGCATAGCGGCAGTCGTTGACCCATGTCTGGGCATAGCGCTGATAGAAACTATTGCTGCGCAGAAATTGCTTGATGTGGTTTAGCATGTGGCGATATGCGAGGTGAGGAACTGGCTGAGGTGCGAGGCATCGTGTGCGTCAGAATAGCGCTTGACATCATCGGCAGAGAAGGATGGTGGCTGTCCCTGCGCGACGGCACGGAGCAAAGTCTGCGCCAGGGTAGCGGCATCATTGGGCGAATATAGCCTGCCGAACGAGGGGTATTCCTTGAGCACTCGGCGGAAGAATGGAATGTCCGACAGGATGGAGGGACATTGGAAGTAGATGACCACCTCGAGAACTCCACTCTGGTAGATGTCGGTATAGGGCAGCAGGACGTAGGGACGATGTGAGAAAAGAAAGTTGAGTTCGGAGTCGTCCATATAGCGCAGGATGGTACGAACAAACGCAGGCTGCTCCCGGTCGGCTATGAGCCTGCCTTTGTCCATGCCAGCTATGATGATGCGTCCTTGATCGGCAAACTCCGGATGCTCACGGGCAAGGAGATCGATTGCCTGCTGAAGGATGAGGATACCTTTAGTTTCACGCACTTGTCCAAAGAATAGGAAATTGACGCGGTCCGGGGCAAGAGCATTGTTCACCTCAGGAGCTACACGGGCAAGGTTGATTTCCTTGGAGAACTGATACTGGAAATGGGGATAATAGAGCAACCTTCCTTGATAGCCGAGACGGCGTAGGTCGGTTTCGGTATCGTGGCTGTGGCAGATGATGGCAGGAATGTGCTGTTGGTAGAATTGGAGTTTCTGTGCCTGACGAGGATCTTGTCCGGAACCGGTGATTTCGAAGATGTCGTGGACGATGACGTAAAGACTTGGACAACCGCAGAGGACGCGGATGAATAGACGGTCTATGGTGCGAAGTCCAAAGGACTGATAGACATAGACCTCTTCGCTGCCGTGATGATGCAGATAGAAACAGAACATCACGAGCAGACTCCAGGCAAAGCGTAGCGCTTTCAGTACCTTGCCTCCACGGTAGAAGTTGGGAAAGAGCGCTTGATGTAGAGGTGTGTCATAGTTGGAGAGTACGGTGACGGAATGGCCTTTGGCTTGGAGTGTCTCGACGAAGGACTGGTCGTAGAGATGCATACCGGTCTCAGTGCCTATGGTATCGATGAGATAGATCATTTACAATTTGACAATTTACAATTTGCCATCTGGCTTCGCGCTAAGGAGGACTATAGTTTGGCCTTGAGGCGACGGAGGACCATCAAGAGTGTGGTCTTGGCCAAAAGATAGAGGTTGACCAACGGGGTCACGGAATGAAGTTTCTGACGGATTAGGTAACACTCGAGGTTCATACGGTAGGCACTACTGGCTCCGGTAGTGTCGAAGAGGCAGATGGTGACAGGACGATACTGGGTGGGAGCACCATTAAGGATAGCGCGGAGCACGAGGTGATAGTCGGCGCAGAGGCGGTAGTGCTGGTGGTCGAATCCGTTCAGATTGAGGATGGTGCTGCGCCGCATCACGAATGCCTGATGGCTAGGCATGAAGCGTCGGATGCTCTGCGGATCGGGATGGGAGGCGCGATGGACGATGCCGTAGGAGTTGTTGTAGTCAACGTCTCCGTAGAGGAGGTCGAGGTGGCTGACGTCGTTGGACAACAGTCGCTCGAAGGCATCGGGCATGAGCCTGTCGTCGGCGCCAAGGAAGTAGATCCATTCGCCGCGAGCTTCGTGAACGCCCTTGTTGAATGCATCGTAGATGCCCCGGTCGGGTTCGGATAGGAGGCGGAAGCGGGCATCGCGCTGCTGATAGCCGCGCACGGTCTGCTGCGTGCCGTCGGTCGATGCTCCATCTACGACGAGGCACTCCCAGTCAGCATATTGCTGAGCCAGGACGCTGTCGAGCGCTCCGGCTATGCAGGTATTGGCATTGTATGCTGCAATGATGATAGTGATTTGTATCACGATTGACACGGCAGAGCCGATGTTAGAGGGGTTAATGGAGATTGAGCCACATCCGTAGCCAGATCTTGTAGTAGGTGAGGGTGTGGCGACGTCCTACGATGCGGGCATTCTCATCGAGCAGGAGGAGACTGACCTCGGGGCGGGAGGAGAAGCCGTCACCTTGCTCGAAACGGCAGAGGGGACGGGAAATGTAGGTGAAGGACTTGCCCAGACTGCGCCAGTAGTGGATGGCTTCGAAGTCGGCGCAGTAACGGTACTGCTCCCAGCGGAAGGGATGCTCCTGCATCCAGCGGGTGGGCATGTAGATGGACTGGTGGCAGATGCCTAGGCCTGCTATCAGTCGGGGACCCTGCTGCCAGAAGGGCTGGGCTTGGCAGGTCTGCTCTTTCTCATCACCATGAGTCGTGATGTGGTCACCATAAATGATGTGGTCGGGCGAGGCCTCGTCGAGGTGGAGCGATTCGATGGTATCGGAGGCGAAGAGGCTGTCGCCTGCGTTCATGAAGAGAATCCAGGGGGCTGTGGCGAGACGGGCACCTTTGTTCATCGCGTCGTAGATGCCGTGATCAGCTTCGCTGAGAATTTGACAATTTGAACATTTACAATTTGACAATGGGCGATCCTCGAGGAGGCGATGGGCAATGTCGAGCGTGCCGTCTGTGGAGCCGCCATCGACCAGGATGAACTCTATCTGGTCAGCGAAGACCGTCTGGCTAAGGATGGAGCGCAGCGCGGGCTCAATCGTAGAGGCAGCATTGTAGGTGACGGTGACGATGGTGAGGGACTTCATGACTGAGGCTTTAGGCTGCGGACGAAGTGAGCAGGATTGCCTGCCCAAAGCTCGTCGGCAGGAATGGAACAGGTGACCACTGAACCGGCGCCCACGATGCTGCGGGGACCGATCTCGACCCCTTTGAGGATGATACAACGGGCGCCGATGAGCACGTCATCGCCTATCCAGATAGGCAAAGAGGTCTTTTGTTCGGTATCTGTCTGCTCATTGCGTCGCGCTTCGTAATCGAGTGAGTGACAATCCGAATCGACTATCAAAGTGTCTGCACCTACTTTGACCCTGTCTCCGAGGGTGATGGATCGGTGTGCCCAAAGGCTGGCTCCGCTGATGCCTACATCATCGCCCAATGTGAGCTGAGCGCCGGGTTCGGCAAAGAGAGAACAGCGGATGTTGCGCGACAGCGGGTTGTAGTCGAGTCCGCTGATGATGCTGAGACGTCGTCCCAGCGTGATGTGCCCGTCCTCTTTGACGCGGATGTAGATAGGGCCGATGAGCTGGTATTGGCTGACGGAGCCTGTCACGGTGAATTGCCGACGGTTGTAGCCGCGAAGCTTCAGTCGGTTCCAATGGAGCATCCAGAGGTAGGCTATGCGATTGCAGACCTTGGTGAAGAGTTCGGTCATGTGTTGACTATTGAGGAGACTGTATTTTGCGGAGTGGTCACTTCCGAGCGGGCCATTCGTCAATCACGCGGTGATAATTGGCAATCTGCTGCTGGATGATGCGATCTGGTACGTTGGCTGCAAGGCGGCGTTGGGTAGCACCTCGCGATAACTTCTGCGCCAATGCTGCATCGGAGAGCAGATGCTCCATATGTCTTGCCAGATTCTCCGCATCAGAGGGCTCATAATACAACGCCTCTTCGCCATCGGTGGCAAGCTCGGGCAGAGCGGCAGCACGGGCGGCGATGCATGGGAGACCCACCATCATGGCCTCTGCCATCGAGAGGCAATAGGTTTCGATGAACGAAGGCACGACGCAGAGCTGGCTCTGCAGCATCTCGCTGATGATGCCTTGCGCGTCGAGGGGACCGAGCCACCGGAGGTGTGCATCGATTCCTAACTGATGGACCAGTTGCGCCAGATGACGGGTGTAGCCATCCGTGGGATGCTGGAGGTCCAGACGCTCTCCGCCGATGTGAAGTTCGATATCGGGGTATTGATTGATCAATTGTCCCAATGCCCTAAGCAGTACGTGCAGTCCCTTATAGGGCAGGCAGAAGGTGCCGGCACAGGCGAAGATGACGGGATGACTGACGGGTCGCCAGCTGCCGGCAGCCTTATGAAACTCCGGACGGAGGATGATACCTGTGTGGAGCTGTTGTGACTGGGGGGCAAGGCTGTGGATGCATTGCTCCATGTATCGGCTCTGCACCGAGATGAATGGAAATAGCGGCAGATGCTCCTGCTCGACACGACTGCGGCGCTCCATCTCCCAATGCTTGTAGAGGTGACTCTTGCGCCAGTGCTTCAGGTCGCTCCACGACCAGGCTACAGCCTGACGCTCCTTGCCCATAAGGTCGGCATAGTAGGCGGGCGCGTAGTAGCTGAGCACACCCTGCATGTCGATGAAGGTGGGATAGGGGATGTAGCCTTGGGTATAGACCGAAGTCCATTTGAACTCCGTGCCCCAGATATGCACCACATCGGGCCGTATCTCATCGAGGATGGCACGGATGCGCTGACACACCTGACGCGGTTCGTGATCGAGCAGCAGTCCTTGGCCGTAACGGTAGTTGGGCAGGATCCACTGACGGATGCCCGAGGCAGTGGTCTGGCGCTCAGTGTGCGCTGAGAAGTCGCGCGTGATGTTGTAGAGCTCCACTTCGCCAGAACGGACCAGTCCATCGGCCAGTGGCTTGAGCCATGTGCCCGTAGCACGGATGGGTTCGTCGCTGAAGATGCAGGAGGAGAGCCAGCAGACTTTGATCATCGTTTTCGAATCAGGATTTGACCATTGTGTATATAGATGCCATTGGACAACGGAGAGGCAATGGCACGTCCCGTTGCATCATACCAGTGGTCTTCTGTCATCCCCCTGGGTGCATCTGCCGTGATAGTGGTGATGGCAGAAGGTTGAGGAAGATAGGGCAGGAAGCGGGCATCCAAATTGGCGAAGTTGCGTTCGTACCACTCCTTCATCATTGTGGTCTCGGTAGTGAGGTCTGCCTCAAGGTGGAGAGGCCCGATGCCGGCATACATCACGTTGAGCGAATCCCAACGCTCCACTTCGCGCTGCCAGGCGCCGCTATTGACCAGGATGCCGGCCATGCTGTCGATGTGCTGACAAACATGCTCGACGGCGAAGGTTGCCGTGCGCCATCGGTCCCATCGGATAGCCAGCTCAGCCATGAAGGTTGAGTCGCGACGGTCATGAAGCGAGCGATAGGGACGGACCCAGCCCAATGACAGTCCTTCACTTGCAGTGTAGATTGAGTTGTCCCAACTGGTGCCATCACGTCCGAAGCTGCCGTCCAGGTCCCAAGGGGTGATCCATGCGATGCTGTCCTTATGGTAGTTGCGGAAGGAGATGTAGGTGTTATGCATCGCATTATCCATCATCTTGCAGGCAAAGTTGAAGAGCGGATATTCGAAGAAGTTGTCCGTCTGGAAGTGATGCGATAGTCGTTCCAGGTCAAGTGTCTGTGCCGTGTCTTCAGCCATCGTGTATTGGAAGAGGTCGATGAGTGGGTGCCAGGCTTCGGTGGAGGGATATTCATCGGGGTACTCCAGGTCCCAACCGTACCATTCGGTTGTCGAACTCTCAGTATAGTCCTCTGGCAATGCGAGATAGGATGTCAGATCGTCGCCTCGGCTGCACTTGTAGAGATGACCTCGATAGGGAGATGCTTGAGATCCATCGTCTGCTGAGTCATCCACTTTGTATTTCTTCAATCCAAGGAGCTTGCGGTTCACTTTCTCGCAGAGGCAATAGACGCCGTGGTAGGAACCATTGAGCAGCAGTTCGACGTAATGCCCCCGGGTGCCATTGGCTACCATATCGCTGTCGCGCAGGGTACTGACTTCATTCCATAGGTCGAAGCATAGACGGTTGCGCATTCGGCCCAAATCTGCGGCCATGGCATCGAGAATGAAGGTATGTCCTTCCTGGAGACCGAGGAGGGGGGCGTCCAGGTCGTCATCGGCTGCATCGGTCAGCTTGAGGGAATAACTCTTCTTCTCCAGTGTAGAGGCAGTCACACCACGCCAATGGGCGCGAGCAGTCGAGGTGTAATAATATTGTCCTTGCGTCTGGCACCGGACGTCAGTCAGTTGTATCGTGATGTGAGCCTCTTCGTAACGTGAAATGCTCTCCCCTTCGCACTCATTGATGGCAATCACAGGCAGAGAGGTGACGATTATGCCCCATCCTGGGTAGTGTCGCTGCACTTCTTCGGATAGGATGTGCTGCAGACTGTCGGACAGGTCATCCTCGTTCAGATTGACGTACCACTGGCGATGGACGGTGTCCGGCAGCAGCGTGTAGTCACCCAATGTCAAAGGCCTTGGCATCGAGGATCCGCCCAGGAGCATTTGCGCGGGCAGGCAGCATAGGATCAGTAGGAAGAGGAGGCGCATAGAGCAGAATAGTTGCCGGAGTCTATGTCCTCAGGTGACCAATCGGGGGCATAGAAACAGGGGGCATACAGCAGGTAGTTGGCAACGTTGCAGGCAAGCAGGCTGTCACCTTTGGCATTGAGATGCACCTGCGTGCAGTCGCCTGATGGACTGTCGTAATAGTCCTGCACATTGTCGAAGGTGATGCCGCTGTACTTCCAGTTGTCGATGACAGGCAGGTCATAGTATTGGCCCACGGCACGAATCAGTTCGTCCTTGGGATAACGTTCGCTCATCTCATAGTCGATGACATCCTGCTGGGTACTGAAGCGAGGCGATGGATACTGCGAGGCAAAGTCACCCGTCGGATTCATGCCTACTACACCGAGGATGGGGACGTGCGTCATCAGGTAGATTTGGGTTTGGGGCAGGCTGTCCTGCAGATATTCGATAAGGCCACGCAGCGCACTGATGGCCGAAACTCCGTGCTTGATCTCCTTGCTGACAATGGGGGACTCCTGCCCCACCTGTTCGAGAGGGGTCGTACCGGTATTGCCAGCTGAGAGATAGACAATCAACGGGTCATTCTGTCCGGCATAGATAATGATGACATCAGGATCATAATAGATGGCATCCAGGCCGCGCTGCATGATGCCGCCTTCGTAGGAGGGCTTGAGCTGCGTCCCACCTTTCGCCATCGGATCATGACCGTCTACGCCGTCTACCGTCTCTTCACGGCTCCAATCGATGCCGGTCAACTGCTGCAGAAGGGGCTGCCATCCGCAAATCGACGTCTGGCTGTCGCCTATCGTTACCAGTTTCAATCCTTGCAGAGGCTTGGGGGCAACGCCTTCGTCGTTGACTTCGTCGGAGCAGGCTGCTGCTATTGAGAAGAACAGCAGGAAAGAGATCAATGCTGAGAGTTTGCAGATGTTGTTTTTCACAATGTCTGGTGTTTGATAATCTGACATGGGTTGCCTGCGGCAATGGCGCCCGCAGGGATATCGTGGGTGACCACCGAGCCAGCGCCGATCACGGCATTGTCGCCGATGCTGACGCCCTTGAGGATGAGGCAACGGGTGCCGATGAAGACGTTGCGGCCGATAGTGACGGGACGGATAGGACCCAAGGCTGAGTGTCGGGTGGTGGGGTCGGATGTCGTGAGGTCGTGGAAGTCGCAATCGATGATTACGGAGCCTGCGCCGATCTGCGAGTCGTCGCCGATGGTGATCTGCTTGTGCGCTGTGAGGGTGACGGCGCTCATGCCCACACGATCTCCGATCTGGATGCAGGCAGTGGGTGTCATCGTGCAGAGACGCGAGCGGCTCATCGAGCCTACATTGTTGCTGCGGTAGTCGCTCCAGATTGTGCAACCGTGTCCCAGAGTGATGTGCGAATGGGGTGTACGATAGAAGTAGGGTAGTCCCCAGCACTGCAGCCCAGCTCCGACAGTCACGCCCTTGAGCCATGCCATCAGACGTGCCGTCCAGGTCGATAGCATGGTGCCGGTGGCCTTGCGCAGGCGATGAAGATGAAAGAAGGTGGTGCCTCGGAGGTCCATAGAAATTATATCGTTAATGGGTAGGTCAGAACTTACGGAACTGCCATTGACTCTTCCCTTGGGTCAATGTCATTGCGGTGGAGGATAAATGACAGTTGAAACGGAGATTGCCGGCGGGGGCATCCATCACGAAGAGAGTGCGGAGCATAGACTGCAGATAGTCGGCCTGTGCTTCGGCGCAGTAGAACGAGAGGAAGAGCGAGTCATCGCTCTGCTGCCAGGTGCCTTGCAGCGTCTCGGTGTAGTGTGCATCGACCCCGACGATGCGTGCCATGATGACATTGCTCTGGAAGGCAAGGTAGAGATTGCGGGGCGTAGCTGTGGTGTCGGGTGTCTGGATGTCGGTGAGTTGCCATTGACCATAGATGTCGCCGATGTATTCGTCATTCTGGCAGGAGGAGAATCCGGTGGCGAGCATGAGGCAACATGCCACGAGAAACAGTCCACCGAAAGCGTAACGCAGGGAACGGGATGAAATCATCGGATGAAGGCAGACATTCATCATGGATAGACAGAGAATCGGTAGGAAGCCTTGAGGGACACGGCGTGATTGTCGCCATAGAGTTCGCCTCGGTCGAACGCATAACCGGCAGAAAAGTTCCATCGGTCATGTCTCCAACTGAACTCAATGAGGGCGTCCGTGCTGGAGTAAACTTCGGGGTGGGGGAAGAAGTAGGTGCCGTACGATTGTCGGTGACTGAAGAGGATCCGATAATCAAGGGCTGACAATCGAGCATCGATCCCCGACAGGTTGCCTTCCAGTCCGAGATGCCAGGCGCGTACGCGATTGTCGGTGAAGCGGAGGTAGTGGTCGTCGTTGAAGGCGGGCGACTTGAGCATCGGAGTGCCACACGCCATGCCGAAGTGCGTGTAGCCGGTGTAGAAGAAGTTGTTGTAGTAGTCGTCCATGCCTGTGGCCTCATGGGGCATGACGGTGGCTACGGTCTGACCGCTGAAGTCATCCGGAGCCCAGTGGATGGGACCGGACTGGTCGGTGGTCTGCAGATACTCCAGAACGATGCCTTTGAACAAGGCGTACGGGTCACGGTTGTGATATTCGATGCCCCACAGACCGTCCCAGCCATTGCACTTGCGAATGCCCGAGCCGTCCTCGAAGAGATCCTCTCCGTAGATTCCCACCTTGTGCTGTCGGCCAGGTCCCCATTGATATTCCAGCAGAGCGCTGATGATGCCGATGTGGTTGCCGTACTTGAAATTCTGGTCACCCCCTGTAGCATTGCTGCCGCCCTCGACGGGAACCAGCACACGCAGGAAGTCGGTGAATGACGGAGGATACTGGGCATCGGCCAACTCGGGGTCAAGCGAACTGCGGATGTTGCCGCCGAACTGCACGGCATGTTCACCTCCGAGGGTGAAGACCCAGGGCTTGTGGGAGTTGGTGCGCAGATAACCGCGTTTCTGATGCGACCATACGTGCGTTGTCACCCACGAGCGTCCGTAGCCTGTCTTGTCGGCTACGTATTGTGCATACTCCTCCTCCAGATAGTCGTCATCGAGATAGCGGCCATAGTGCATGTCGCAAAAAACTTCGAGCCAATCGTTGGTAAAGTGGAGTGGAAGGAAGCTGTTGGTCCCGAGGTGGACCTGCGGAATGGGTCGTGCATTGCCACTCCACACCATACTGCCCGAACTGAGCCGGAAGTCGCGCAATACCGGTCCCTGCTCACGGGCTCCCACGGTCAGGTTCAACCGATAGCGCCACGACAGGGTGGCATAGAGTTGATGCAGTCGTAGCTGCGAATAGGCGTGGGCTGAGGCCAGCAGATCGAGCTCGGAGGTGAATGTCCAGTCGCCTCGTGATAGCAACCCTTTTACATCGGCACGCAGATAGCCGGTGTTGGCGCGTTCGTCAATCAGTCCATGCCGGTTGCTGACCAGGTAATAGGGACTGTAGCAGCCGCTGCCCAGCGATGCTTCGGTCGAGAGCATCACATCGACGTATCGCGTCCTGGGATAGACGAAGACTCCGCACGTATCCTCCTCGACATTCCAGGGCAGCTCGGGTCTGGCTTCCCATTGGGCTGACAGTGTCACCGTAGAAAGGCAGAAGAGCAGGAGCGACAGAATAGAGGCCTTGAGGGTCATAAATGGATGCTTTCTCCTATTGGGCAAGCTCACCATATATATTATATAATGTACGCGCGATGGCATCTCGGTCATGACGCTGGAGGGCTGCCTCCCGAGCGGCGTGGCTGAGTCGAATGGCGAGATCATCATCCGCGAAGATGCGGCAGACAGCTTCGGCCAGCATCTCGACCTCTTCGTAGCGATAGAGGAGTCCTGTCACTCCGTCATCGACCAGATCCATCAGTCCGCCTACATAACTGCTCACTACCGGCGTGCCCAGCATCTGTGCCTCGCACACCGAATTGCAACTGTTCTCGATGGCCGAGGGACAAACGAAGACGTTGGCCTCACGGTAGTGGCTGATCATCTCGTCGGCAGATAGATAGCCGAGGAAGTGTACGTGTTCGCGCAGCGGCTGCCACTTGTGGCGTATCACGTTGGTGTAAGTAGAGCGATGACGCCAGTGCTGCCCCATCAGGTCCTGGCCTACGACGTAGAGTTGTGCGTCGGGGTATTGGCGCAGGATGAGTGGCATGGCGTCGAGCATGCGGTGAAGTCCCTTGATGGGATAGTGACTCTGACTCATGAAGAGGGTGTGGCGTCGGCACTGGTCCAGCTGCCAACGGTTCTCGTCGAGGTAGAATGGGTTGCGTAGTACCTCCTGCAGTGTGTGATACTGAGCCGAGGGATTGATAGCCCAGGCGTGGGCATGGTCCCACCGGGTGCGTCCGGCAATGTGCTGCACTGAACTGAGCAGGGTCACTTCAGCCTCACCCTGCTGCTCCATCTGTCGCTGCATTTGAGGCAAAGTGCGGTGCCAGCGCCAGTCATTGAATGACCAGCAGCCTTGCAGTTCCTCTTGGGTCAATCCGCCCATATAGTAGCGGGCATAGACCGAGGCAAGCCCCTGGATGGAGACCACTGTGTGGTCCGAACCACAGGCTTCGACCCATACCCGTGAGTGGGCGAACTCCGTGCCGTGGATGTGTACTACTTCGGGCTGTATCTCCTCATGGATGCGCCACAGGTATTCGGGCAGCAGGTTGCTGAGCGGCGTAAGGCGTGAGCCCGATTTCGTTGTGAAACTCGTATTCCCCTCCAGCCACGTTTTCGGGAAGAGATGATGGCGTATGCCACGGACTGTGACTTCCACTTCGCGTTCGTAGGGCGCCACGACGTGAAGCTCCACATCGGGATAAGCGGATAGGAGTGCCTGCTGATAGCCCTCGAGCCAACCACCCAGCACGGGACGAGGCTGACCCAATGCCTCACAGGCATCAGGCATGGCGATGTTGACAATCCAGAGTACGCGCATTGGAGAAGTGAAAGAGTGAATAAATCAAGAAATGAAAGAGGGACCCCTTGCGTGATTATTTATAGGCTGGTAGTTTAGGGAGCTTCTCGCTCAGCATTTCCTGAATCTCTTCATCGCTCTTGCTGCAGATGACGGGCGAGAGACAGATGCTGACGCACATCCAGATGATGAACGTCTTGGCTCCAACGGCATGGAGTCCGAAGGGGAGCATGTCGAAGAGCTGGATGCTGATGATGAGGATAGAGGCGCGGCAGAGCTGGTTGGTGGATCGCCAGGCCTGACGGATGGCGGTACAGAGTGTGGTGAGGATCAGGATGACGTAGACGATGCCTCCCTTCAGCATCATCTGGAGGATGCCGTTCTCAACGGCGCTGCGGGTAGTCTCGTAACCGCCATCCACGCCCTGACATTCATAGACGCCGCGGATGCCGCGTCCCAGAATCATGTCGAGGGGCGTCTGCAGCATGTCGAAGAAGAAGAAGAGGAAGACGTAGTCACGCGTGTTGTCACCGGCGCGGCCTGCAATCTTTGAGAAGATGCCATTCGAGCCCAGCATGAAGATGCCGGCTGCCAGCAGCGCCAGCGAGATGCCGGTGGCAATGAGCAGCATCTGCGTGGAGCGCTTGAGGCGCTTGCCGCGGAAGATGATCATATAGGCACCTCCCAGCATATAGAGCATCGACGTCATCATCAGACCACGTCGGGCGGTGATGGTAGCCACAATAAAGCCGACGAAGAGCGAGAGTGCTGCGGCCCACAGCCAGCCTTTCGTATGGTAACGGCTGGTCATCAGTATCAGTCCGGCACAGGCCAGGTAGCCCTCGAAGCAGAATTGTATCGCCGAAAAGGAGGCATAGTAGAGCAGCGGCATCAGCATCAGCGGGATGCCGATCAGCATCAGCCAGCGGCCCATCAGCAAGTAACTACGTACGAGGGGGGCAATGGGAATGAGCAGCAGCAACGGGAAGAGATAGACCGTGTAGCCATAGGGATCGGAGTAGTTGGGCAGTCCTAGCACGTCACCTGGATCGTGGCTGAAGGTCATGAAGAGGTGCCAGGCGAGGAGCAGTCCCGTCAGGATCCAACCCGTCCGGGTGCGCTGTATCTGACTGGGATGAAGCGAGGTGAAGAGGCTGAAGACGATCAGCACGAGACCGATGGTGACGAGTCGGTCGGTGACCGCTCCGATGGCTGAGAACTTCACGATATCGACCTGTGCATAGGTCAATGCGTAGAGTCCAAGCCCGGCCCACAGCAGGCACAGTCGGTCAGTCAGCTTGTCACGACGTATCAGGCGGTCCATATTCCTTGGCGGTTACGGTGAATGACCATCCAGTATTGGATCGGTGCGAGGATGAGGCCGTTGAAGTTGGCCAATATCGAGGCGATGAGCACGCACTCCATGCCCATGCCGAGCCATTGTGACATGACCAGCGTTGCCGCTACGAAGACGATAGGGGAGATGAGGCTGGTGAAGAACTGGATCCTGAGCGCCCCGATGCCGTTGACGAAGGTGCAGAACACCTGTCCTGTCATCAGCGACAGTACGTAGGCCAGCATCCAGGCCGAGAGGGTGAAGGGCATCTCGACAGGTTCATCTACGTGACGATTGACCCAGAAGTCGTAGAACCATCCGGACAGGCTGAGCATCACCAGTCCGCCCAGCAGACACAGCCCCACGAGCATCGTATAGCGACGAATGCTGCGCTGTATCCACGCGCGGTCACCGCGGGTCCAGGCATCGGTCACTGCGCTCCACAAGGGCTCGATGGTGAGGAAGAAGGCCATGTAGAGGACGTTGAAGTAGCGGTAGGCAAGGTTATAGCTCGTCACCTGCAGCATCGAGAACAGACGGCCGATGAGGAAGGTCGATGTCTGGAACTGGATGATGAAGGCTATCTGGATGACGAAGAACTTGATGCCCAGATTGAGCAATGAGCGGATATCGGCACGATGTGCCAGCGAGATCCGGGGTGAGAGATTGCGATAGGGTCCCGCATAGAACGCTATTGAGGCAACGATCCAGACCAGCAGTGGCGGGATGCAGAGTGCCAGGGCAAGCATCAGAAGCGAACCTTCGACCTGTCCCTTGAGCAGCCAGACCGTGATGAGGACGCCCACTTGTCCCAGAAAGTCGAAGAGTGAAGAGAGCGCCGTGCGCTGACGTGCCATCAGCACATAGCTCAGCGTGCGCACCACCATGTTGGTGCAGAAGTAGCACACCAGCACCGTCATCGCCTGCTTGAGGTCCGGTTCGTATGACTGTTCGATGCCGAGCAGACCCGACAGATTGACGCACCAGATCAGTCCTGCCATCACCACCATCACCGAGCCGAAGATGGCGCTGAGCATGGCATAGGTGGTGCTCACCAGCGAACGTCCGTGAGCCACCTGGTCAAGGGCCAGGGCTTCGGTGAGCTTGTTGCGCAGACCGTTCGAGAAACCTACATCGAAGAACTGCATCCACATCACCACACTCGAGATGGTGAGCCAGATGCCATACTGCGTCGGATTGACGAAGTCGATGGTCATCGGCACCAGCACCATGGTGCAGCAGATGGAGCCTGCCTTGACTGCGAGCGCCATCAGGACGTTCTTGCGAAGCAGGCTGGAGCGTTCTCTGGATTCCATCAGAACTGGTAGGCGGTCAGCATCTCCTGCATCAGCCCCTTGTCGATGAGGGTCTCGATGTAGGTGAGGTTCTCCTTGCGGGTGATGCCCTGACGCACGACGAGGAGGGCAAGGTCTGCTTCACGGAGGTCGTAGAGGGCATCGAGCTGCTGGGTGAAGGCGGGCGATTCGGTCAACGTGACCACCGAACCCTCCTTGAGATAGTTGCTGAGCTCCTGCCGTAGGTCGTTGGCAAGGGTGCCGGTCTCCTCGGCGCCTTGCATGCTGACCAGGCAGACGTTCAGTTTGTAGCCATCGGTGAAGAGCGGAGTCATCGTGTTGGCTCGGGCGGCTATCTCGCGTGACAGCTGCTGGATGTCCTGCTGATTGTTCAATGTGTGGATGTCACCGTGGAATCCTTCCAGCTCCTTCAGCTGCTCGGGGCTCTGCAGGGTGGGGCAGAGGAGGTCGAGTACCTTGAGGAAGGCTGCAGGCAGGAAGAGGGCGAAGAAGAGGGCGATGACGAGAATGACCGATGCCTTGGGACCGCTGGGCAGCACGTTGACGTATGCCTCGTCCACCAGCTGTCCCTTGGGGGTGTCCTGGTTGATGGTGAGGGCATTCTGCTCCTGCTGCGCCTGCAGCATCAGCATCACCTTCTGCTTGAGCTCCTGCTGACGGACCAGTTCGACGTATTCGCGTTCCATGACGGGAGCGTTGGACTTCATCGACAGCACCTTGTCCTGTTCGCGTTGCGCCTCGCTGCGGGCCTTGTCGATGGCACCCTGCATGTTGTTGAGCGTCAGGAGCACCGCTTGACGGAGCGTCTCCAGATTGTTCTGCGCGCGGGTCAAGGCAGGGTTGTCACCGATGGCTGAGCGCTGCAGGTTCTGGTACTGGAGGATGGCGTTGTTGTAGTCGGCCATGGCCGAGCCGTCCTTGGTGCTGCCTACTGAGGCAACGAGCGGCAGCGGGTCGTACTTGTGTTCGGGATCCTGCACGTACTTGCGGAGCATGGCGATGTTGCTGCTCTGCACCTCCAGTTCGATGAGTTGCTGCTTGAGGTCGACCATCTGCTCGACTGCAAGTTTGGCCTCCAGTTCGGGATAGGCCAGGTCGTGCTGTCGCTTGTAGTTCTCGACCTGTACCTCAAGGTCAGCCAACTGGCTGGTCACCGTGTCGATGCGCTGCTGCAGCATCTCGCTGCTCAGGCTGGTGGCATGGTTCTTGGCCTCGATGGAGTAGAGTTCGTAGCAGTGGACGATGGCATTCAGGAGGGCGATGGTGCGGTTGGGGTTGGCATCCTTGTAGGAGATCTGCACGATGTCGGCCTTCTTGTCGAGCAGTTTGAACGACATGTCGCGCATCAGCTTCTGCGCGCAGGCGGTGTAGCTGCCCCAGCCCACATTGACCTTCATCGACTTGCCAGGCTTGAAGTATTCGGTGGTGGCGAGGCTGAAGCCGCCCCATTCGGTGTCGAAATGACCGGGCACGCTCACGTTCTCAAGGTCGCAGATACGGCCGTGGTTGGTGGTCTTGCAGGTGATGTCGGCCTGAGTGCCGTCGGCATTGAGTTTGACCTTGAACCGCAGGTACTCCTGCAGCGTGTCGCTGTAGTTGGCATCATCGGGGATGAGCTGGATAGGACTGTCACCCCAATAGATGAGACGCTTCACCTTGGGACGTGAGTTGTAGTCCACGTTCATGCCAATCTCCTTCACGGCATTGTAGAGCACGTGGTGCGACTGCATGATGGTGAGCTCATTGTCCACTTCTGTGCCTCCCATGCCCAGGATGTCGCCGAAGCCGGAGTTCTTGGCCATGGTTGCCATCATGCTGCTGCCTGTGCTGCCGCCGGTGATGTTGACCGAGGTATAGACCTCGTATTTCTTGTTCTTGACGAAGATGAAGAGGGCGGCAATGGCCATGCAGCCGCAGAAACTGAGGGCGAAGAGCCACCAGTTCTTCCGGTAGCGTGCCCCGAGGGCCTTCAGTTCGTTCGATTTGATGTATAGCATAGACAGTAATTATCAATTATCGGTTCAATCACTTCCAGATGGCTATGGCGAGGGTGGAAAGCATGGAGATCAGACCGACGACGGTCGAGATTACCGAGAGGTTCTGCTGCTTCATGCTGTTGTAGCGCGAACTGTCACGACGTGCCTGATTGGGTGCAACGTATACGATGTCATCCTGATGCAGGTTACAGAATGGGTCGGTCAACGCATCACTCTGGGTCAGATTCACGCGATGCTTCTCCATGTGGTCTCCTTCGCGGTGGATGACGAGGATGGAGGTGCGGTCGCCGTAGATGGTGAGGTCACGGGCTGCAGCGATGGCATCGAGCAGGGTGGAGCGATGAGCGGCCAGATAGACCGTCCCTGGACTGTTGACTTCGCCCAGTACCTGTACCTGGAAGTTGATAGGATCGACCGTGACGATGGGATCCTTGACATATTGGCTGATCCGCTGCGTCAGAAGTTCCCCGAGGGCTATGGTGGTCAGTCCGGCGGCATGGATCTGTCCGAGGGTCGGGAAGGTGATGTCGCCTTTGTCATCGACGATGTAGCTCTGGAAGAGTGCCTGTGCGCTGACTCCGCGATCGCCTGCCTGGCGGCTTAGCACCACGGGCTTATTGAACACCGCTACTGCCTCGCTGCTTTCGGCGGACACGATGATGCGGAGCTCATCCTGAGGACGGATGGTGACAGTCTGGGTCTGCAGAGGCAAGGTGTCGGCCAATCGGTCAGCGTCCTGGAAGTAGGTGATCGAGTCGCTGGTGGTATGGCACGAAGTGAGCAGCACGACGAGGGTCAATGACAGGGCAAGTCGTACAAGTCCGCGCACGGCTACGCCCAACCTCCCCACGACGCCAGCGCCGAAGCGGGAGTCAAGTTGATGTTTATTCATATTGAGCAATAAAATATATACAATATAACGCGAATTGCGCGCATTTATTGTGTACGCGCGCAATTTTTATCCTTCTACGACTGGCCAGTTCTCTACTTCATGGCCAATGGGGGCTCCGAGCCACAGCGGGATGCCGAATGGCTCGACGATGCCGCGGAAGTTGTCCCACAGCTTGACAGGCATCAGCGGATCCTCGTCACAGCCTGTGAACGAACCGCATATCAGCCCCTTGACCTGACCGAGGATGCCGCAGAGCTTGAGCTGCATCATCATGCGGTCAATCTTGTAAGGCGACTCGGAGATGTCCTCGATGAAGAGGATCTTGTTCTGATAGTCGAAGTCGTAGGGCGTGCCGTGCAGTCCGCTCAGCACCGCCAGATTGCCGCCTACGAGCGGGGCAGGATGGCTCATCAGTTCGTCGAGCAGGGTTTCGGTGGCTTCGGGCTGCAGGTCCTCGTTGTTCCAACCCTGGTAGGGGGCGACGAAGAGGCGTGCCTTCTTGAGGAAGAGCAGGTTATGCTTGGGAGGCCACGAGCGGTGGGCAGCATAGTACTCCAGCAGTTCGCGCAGGGTCTGCGAGGTGCGATGACCGGGTTCGTCGGTCAGATGCTTCATCATCGGGGCATGGAGCGAACGTACGCCTGCCTTCTGCCACAGGGCATGGAGGGCGGTGATGTCGCTGTAGCCCACGATGGGCTTCTGGGCACGGCTGACGAGCTCCACCGGGATGCGGTCGAGTATCTGCATGCAGCCATAGCCGCCGCGTGAGCACCAGATGATGTCCACGTCAGGATCCTGCAGCGCTTCGAGCAGGTCTTCGGTGCGTTCGTCGGGTGTGCCGCTGAAGCGCCCGTAACTGCCCTTGGCATGTTGGCCGACGGTTACCTTGTGTCCCCAGCCCTTGAGGGTCTGTGCTCCGCTGTCAATCAGTTTCGCTTTGATCGAACCTGCGGGCGATATGATACGTATGTGCATATTCTTTTGATTTCATAATCTTGTCGTTACGGAACGCAGCATCTCGTCCTTCCAGGGCTTGAAGTCGCCCTGCAGGATGTGCTGGCGTGCCTCCTGGACGAGCCAGAGGTAGAACGAAAGGTTATGGATGGATGCAATCTGGAGTGCCAGATACTCCTCGGCGTGGAAGAGGTGGCGCAGGTATGCCTTCGAGTGGATGCGGTCCAGTTCGCAGGGACCATCCTCGGCGATGGGACTGAAGTCGTGTGCCCACTTGGCATTCTTGATATTGATGATGCCGTGCTTGGTGAAGAGCATGCCGTTGCGGCCGTTACGGGTGGGCATCACGCAGTCGAACATGTCGATGCCGCGTTCGATGCCCTCCAGCAGGTTGGCAGGCGTGCCGACGCCCATCAGGTAACGGGGACGATTCTGTGGCAGGATTTCATTGACCACTTCGATCATCTCGTACATCTTCTCGGTCGGTTCACCCACCGCCAGTCCGCCGATGGCGTTGCCCTCGACGTCCATGGCGGCAATCTTCTCGGCAGCGCGGCGGCGCAGGTCGGGATAGGTGCAACCCTGCACGATGGGGAAGAGTGCCTGGTGGTAGCCGTAGAGGCCGTTGCCGTGCTCGTCCTCGGTCTCGCGGTAGCGCTTGTAGCAGCGGTCCAGCCAGCGTTCGGTGAGTCCCAGCGACTTCTCGGCGTACTTGAAGTCCGAGTCGCCAGGGGGGCATTCATCGAACGCCATCATGATGTCGGCACCGATGATGCGCTCGATGTCCATCACGCGCTCGGGGGTGAAGAGGTGCTTCGATCCGTCGATGTGCGAGCGGAACATGGCACCCTCCTCGGTGAGCTTGCGGTTTTCGGCCAACGAGAAGACCTGGAAGCCGCCCGAATCGGTCAGGATGGGTCGATCCCACGAGTTGAACTTGTGCAGGCCGCCTGCCTCCTGCAGCACGTCCAGACCCGGACGCAGGTAGAGGTGGTAGGTGTTGCCCAGGATAATCTGGGCGCCCACGTCATTGCGCAGTTCCGAGAAGTGCAGGCACTTCACCGAGCCCACGGTGCCCACGGGCATGAAGATGGGGGTCTGGATCTTGCCGTGGTCGGTCGTTATCTCGCCGGCGCGTGCCCACGAATTCTTGTCTGTAGCTTGTAGTTCGAAGGTCATGTCGTTTTAATTATTCATTGACTGAAGTGCCTCGGGTCTTCGTCTCCCGATTCGCCTTGATGACCAGATAGACGTAATAGGCAAAGGCTACCGCTACGATGACGGCAATGCCTACCTTGACGTAGCCGCTGTAGAGCTGCACCTTCTGGATCAATGCCTCCTCGGGCATCGTCTGTCCGACGAAGTAGCCAATGCATGCCAGGATGGTGTTCCAGACTCCGGCACCGAGGGTGGTGCAGAGTACGAAGACGCCCAGATTCATACGTGCCAGACCCGCAGGTATCGAGATGAGCTGACGGATGGCAGGTATCAGTCGGCCGATGAGCGTGCCCACCACGCCATGGTCGCGGAAGTATTGCTCTGCCTTCTCGACGCCAGGACGGTCAATGAGCAGCATGTGCGCCGTCTTGGTGTCGGCAAAACGGTAGATGATGGGACGGCCCAGCCACAGCGACAGCCCGTAGTTGATCAGCGCTCCCAGGATGGCGCCCACGGTACCCACCAGGATGATCATCGGCAGTGACATCGTGCCTTGATTGAACGCAATGTAGGCAGCGGGAATAATCACTATCTCGCTGGGAAAGGGAATGAACGAACTCTCGATGGTCATGAACAGCAGCACCCACCAGTAGTTCAGGTTGTCGGCTACCAGGTAATATATCTGTTCCAAAATGGACTCTATAACTTTTTTAACTCTTTAACTTTTTAACTCTTTAACTTCTTCAGCGCCTCCTCGTCGCCTATTGACTCGAAGTAGGCGCGCATCATCTCGCGGGTCGCGCTGTCCTTGGGCTTGAGTTTCAGCAGGCTGCGATAGGCGGCGTCGGCTTCATCGTAATGCTTCAGACTGAGCGACATCTCGGCTTTGGCCAGCAGATAGGTCTTCGACTTGGGATCGAGTTCGACCAGACGGCTGATGCCTGACAGTGCATCTTCGTAGCACTGCATGTCGGTCAGTATCGTCACCCGAAATGTCACATAAGTGACGTTGTCGGGGTCAATCTGCAGCGCCTTGTCGATTCTCTGCAGTGACGTCGGGAGGTCTCCTTTCTCAACGTCGAGCATTGACAGCCGGTAATATCCTTCGGCAAAGTTGGGGATGCGATGCACCAGCACTTCGTAGCACTCGCGGGCCTTGTCATTCTGGCCGATGGCATAGTAGGCATTGCCCAGCAGTTCGTAGGTGATGTTGGTCTGCTGATCCACTTCCTGACGGTCCAGGTTGAGCTCTTCGTGCTGCAGTTTGCCTTCGGCATACTGGCGTGCCTGCTCGAGGTGCTCGATGGCTCCGGCGTTGTCGTTGTTCTGGAAGAGGATGTAGCCCAGGGCGAAGTGGAAGAGTGGGTTCGACGGATCGACAGCCAGGCCCATCTCGCACGACTGGCGGCACTCGTCATAGCGCTGCAGGTCGAACTGGCAACGGATCAGGTCCTGCCAGGAATAGATGTCGTAGGCATCCACGTCCAGGGCTCGCTCCAGGACGGGCACCGCCTGCTGGTGGCATCCGCTGTCCATCAGCAAGGCGCCTATGCGGCCCAGTGCCTCAGCATCCTGCTCGTCAGGCTTCTGACCACGGTCCACGATCCACTCGGCTGCCTGCTGCAGGTAGATGGCTGTGGTGTCGTGAGGCAATGTGTCGAACAGCTCGTCCACGATGTCTACCCATTCCATGGGGGTGATGGTGCCCTGGGTCATCATCTGATGCAGCGAGGCGAAGGCAGCATCCTGATCGCCTGTCGCTACGTCGATGCCGAACTGGATGCCGATGCCGAAGGGAGACTCTTCGTCGGGATTGTCCCTCAGCAGTTGCTTGGCCTCTCCATAGCGATGCATGTGCACGAGAATCTTGGCCTCGATCAGCTCCAGGTATTCATCACCTGGATGCTGGTCGAGACCTTTCTGACAGGCAGCCATGGCTTCGGTGGTGTCGCCATCATCGAGCAGGTCATAGATGATCTGCGCCATGTCGTCCGTGCTGTAGTAGCTGACCTTTTTGTCACACAGGTCGAGCATGTATTGGTAGTAGGCGCGTGACTTGCGATGCTTCATCATTGCATTACTTGGATGCTTTCAGCGATACGGTGCGGTTCAGCACCAGATGCTCAGGCGTGGAGTCCTTGTCGACGCAGAAGTAGCCGATGCGCTGGAACTGGAAGTTGTAGCCCTCCTTCTGGTTGATGCCGTGGAAGGGTTCCTTCTTGGCCAATTCGGCGCAATAGGGTTCGACGTATGCGGTGACGACCACCTCGCTCTGTGGATTGCGCTCCGACTCGGTCGTGGCCTCCTGATCGAGGAAGAGGTTGTTGTAGAGGCGTGCCTCGACGGGTACGGCATGCTGGGCGCTCACCCAGTGCAGCGTTCCCTTGACCTTGCGGTCGGCGCCTGGCATGCCCGACTTCGACTCGGGGTCGTAGGTGCAGAGGATGTTCACGATCTTGCCGTCGGCATCCTTCTCGATGCCGGTGCACTTGATGATGAAGGCCGACTTGAGGCGGACCTCCTTGTCGATGGTGAGGCGGAAGAACTTCTTCTCGGCCACCTCCTGGAAGTCCTCACGCTCGATGTAGAGTTCGCCGCAGAAAGGCATCTGGTGCTTGCCTGCGCCCTCCTGCTCGGGGTTGTTGTCCATCTCGCACATCTCCACCTTGCCCTCGGGCCAGTTGGTGATGGTGAGCTTCACGGGGTCAACGACGCCCATCACGCGGGTGGCAATCTTGTTGAGGTCGTTGCGGCCGGCATTCTCGAGCAGTACGATGTCGTTCAGCGCCATGAACTTGGTGTAGCCGATGGTGGTGATGAAGTCGCGGATGGCGGCTGCGGTGTAGCCGCGACGACGCAGGCCGCAGAGGGTGGGCATGCGAGGATCGTCCCAGCCGCGTACGATGCCGGTCTCGACCATGTTGCGCAGGTAGCGCTTCGACATCACGGTGTTGGTGAGGTTGAGGCGGTTGAACTCAATCTGTCGTGGAGTGTAGGTCGTGCCCTTGTATTCTGCCATGATCTTGGCGAAGTACTCGTACAGTGGACGGTGTACCTCGAACTCCAGTGTGCAGATCGAGTGGGTGATACCCTCCAGGAAGTCCGACTGGCCATGGGCAAAGTCGTACATCGGGTAGGCCTGCCACTTGGTGCCGGTGCGATGGTGAGGATACTTGATGATGCGGTACATGATGGGGTCGCGGAAGTGCATGTTCGGATTAGCCATGTCAATCTTGGCACGCAGGGTCAGCGTACCCTCCTCGAACTCGCCCTTGTTCATGCGGCGGAACAGGTCGAGCGACTCCTCCCAGGGACGGTTGCGGAA
>R14__coassemble_485_pt1 | contig 27317 bp, 14 predicted proteins | sample R14__metabat2_high_PE_017 | metagenome-assembled genome bin R14 | reverse complement strand
CGGCATGGAAGTGCTTGTACGACGACGTCCATGCCGCGGACGAGGAATGGACGTGCTCGTACGACGACGTCCATTCCTCGCTCGCGGCATGGACGTGCTCGTACGACGGCTTCCATTCCTCGCCCATGGCATGGAAACTTCGGTACGCAAGTTTCCATGCCGCAGGAACAGAAAGAAGGGTGTGTCTCAAGCCTAATGTATAGACTTTTGACACACCCTTCTTCTTGTTTGGGTTCGTATTTACTTCGTGCGGATGAAGAGCACGCAGCAGGCGCCGATGGCGAGGTAGATGCCTGCCATGAGGAGCATCATCGGCTGGCTGCCTACAGCACTCAGCACGAGGCCACCGGTGGAGGCGGCGACGATCTGTGGCAGGCAGATGACGCAGTTGAAGAGTCCCAGGAAGGTGCCCATGCGCGGATTGCCCTCAATGGCATTGGTGAAGAGGGTGAAGGGCAGCGCAAGCATGGCGGCCCATGCGCAACCCATGCAGAGGAAGCTCAGGATGAGCACGTACTGGTTGTGGATGACGAGGCAGGAGGCGAAACCTACAGCACCGATGAGGAGCGAGAGGATGTAGGCGGGCTTGACCTTGCCGATCTTGGGGATGATGAGTGCCCAGATGACGGCACCCACGGCCATGATGGCAGAGAGCACACCGTACCAGTTGCCTGCCTCCTGATAGCCGAGCGACTTGACGTCGGTCGTGCCCCAGCAGTTGTCGGCGATGGCGCCGGTGGCATAGGTCCACTGGTAGAGGAAGGCGGCCCAGCAGAAGAACTGCACAAGACCGATGGTGACGAAGGCGCGGCCTACGCTCTGGCCCTGCTTGGCAGGTGCGGCAGCACCAGCCTCAGCGGTGGCGGCGGTGTCGAGGCCGTGAGCCTTGGCATACTCCTCCGGATTGAGCTCCTTGACGTTGACCGTCGTGTAGATGACGCAGAGGATGAGGATGGCGGCACCGATGTAGAAGGAGTAGATGACCGAATTGGGGATGATGCCCTCGGGAGCGACATTCTGCACACCGAAGAAGGTGAGGAGGAACGGAGCGCAGAAACCTACGATCGAGCCGGCATTGCAGAGCATGGACTGGATGGAGTAGGCCTGGACCTTCTGCTCCTCATTGACCATATCGCCCACCATCATCTTGAAGGGCTGCATAGCCATGTTGATGGAGGTGTCGAGGAGCATGAGTGAGAAGAGGCCGAAGAGCATCGTGCCCGACATACCCCACATCACCACCTGTGTGGTGAGGCCGAGGCTGCCGGCATTGGGCAGCATGAGCATGACGATGACGGCAACGATGGCACCGATGAAGAGGTAAGGGATGCGGCGGCCGAAGCGGCACCAGGTCTTGTCGGAGAACATGCCGACGAGGGGCTGTACCACCATGCCCATCAGTGGGGGTAGGATCCAGAAGAAGGAGAGCTGGTGAGGATCAGCGCCGAGGGTGGCGAAGATGCGTGAGATGTTGGCTGACTGCAGTGCGTAGGCAATCTGCACGCCGAAGAAGCCGAAGCTCAGGTTGTAGAGCTGCTTGGTGGAGAGGTTGGGAAGAAGGCTAGCCATTTTAGGGTTTGCTTGAGTTCCCCGCGCGTGAGCGCGGGGAACGATTAACGATTAGCAGCGTCGATGAGGTCGGCGATGTGCTGGTTGAAGGCATCCTGCTGCATCAGTTCCTCGAGGGAGAGGTGCATGCGATAGCGCCAGTAGTGGCGTGGATTGGCAGGGATGTTGATGCGCTCGCCATTGGTGTCGGCGAGGCGGAGCGTGCCGTCGATGGACATCCAGTCCTGCCAGGGCAGGATGCAGAGCAGTGAGGGAGAGGCAAGGTGGTCACGGACGATGCGCTCGCAGATGGCAGGCGTAGCCTCTGCTGGGCACTCACCCTGCTCGTGGAGCTCGTCGTAGTAGAAGCGGCGCGTTTGCTCAGGGTCGAGTTCCCACCACTGACGCAGCGTCTCGGTGTCGTGGCTGCCGGTGGTGCAGACCGAACGCTCGGGGTAGCGCCAGACGTGGCCGAAGGCATCCTGAGGATCCTTGGGCATACGCTGGATCTCGAGCGAGAGGATCTGCAGCTGGTTCATGACCCACGGCACGCAGTCGGGCACCATGCCGAGGTCCTCGCCGCAGACAATCATCTGGGTGGAGCCGATGAGGGCAGGGAGCTTCTGCATCGCCTGCTCGTACCAGAACTGGTTGTGGCGACGATAGAAGTAGTCGTTGTAGAGGCGGTCGAAGGCCTCACGCTCCCACCACTGCAGGCGGGTGTAGACGTAGTCAAGCTGTGCCGAGATGCGGGGATGATAAGTGCCGGGGCGCTTGTGGTCCTCGACAAAGAGCACGTCGGAGATGAGCGAGTAGATGGCCTCCTTGAGGGCAAGGTTGCGCGCCTTCTTTTTGCCGCTGAAGAAACCTTCGACCTGACGCTGGGTGGCGAACTGCGACTTCATCTGCCAGATGTCGTCGTGCTGATGGTCGAGGAAGGTGTCCTTGACGTACTGCACGGTGTCCTTGCCGTCCCAGCATCCGGGCTCCTCCTGGCAGTAGTGACGCAGGGCGCCGATACGCTGCTCGAGGAGTTCCTCGTTGATGAAGGGCTTGGTCATGAATTCCTTCTGGAAGCCGATGCCGTATGAGCCAATCTCGTCGGGCGTCATGGGCAGGGAGGGAGCGAACTGGCCCAGCAATCCGTGAACAGAGTGGACAGGAATCTCCCAGATGCGGAAGAAGCCGAGGATGTGGTCGATGCGGTAGGCCGAGAAGTACTCCTGCATCTTGCGGAAGCGCTTGAGCCACCAGCGCAGGCCATCGGCCTGCATGGCATCCCAGTTGTAGGTGGGGAAGCCCCAGTTCTGGCCATTGGCCGAGAAGGGATCCGGTGGCGCACCGGCTGAGCCATTCATGTTGAAGTAGAAAGGTTCGACCCATGCCTCGACCGAGGCACGGCTGATGCCAATCGGGATGTCGCCCTTGAGGATGACATTGTGCTCACGCGCATAGGTCGATGCTCCGAGCAGCTGGAGGTGGAGCTGGTACTGGACATAGTAGTAGAAGCAGACCTTCTTGTACTCTGCCGATGCCTTGTCGGTGAAGGCAAGGATCTCCTCGGCATGGTAGGTGCTGTACTCAGGCCAGCGGGTGAAGTCGGGCGTGCCGTAGGCGTCGCGCAGCACCGAGAAGGCGGCATAGGGGCGCAGCCAGTCCTCGTTCTGTTCGAAGAAGGTCTTGAATCCTGCTGTGCGGAGGCACTTGCTGCCCTCCTGCTTGTAGATGTCGCGGAGGTAGGCGCGCTTGACGTTGTTGACAGCCTCGTAGTCAATCTGCGTGAGGGCATTGAGCTCGCGGCGCTTCTGCTCGTAGGCAGCAGCCTTGTCGGCGTCCTTGAGCGCAGGGAGCTGACGGAGGTCGACGTACTGGGGGTGGAAGGCGTAGATCGAGATGGAGTTGTAGGGATAGGAGTCCTGCCAGGTGCCGGTGATGGTGGTGTCGTTGATAGGCAGGATCTGTACGGCGGTCTGGTGGGTGAGGACGGCCCAGTCGATGAGCTGACGGAGGTCACCGAAGTCGCCTACACCGAAGCTGCCCTCGCTGCGGAGCGAGAAGATGGGCATGGCGACGCCGGCCACACGGCGGGCATCGCGCCACTGGTCGTCGAGGTTGAGTTGCTTGCGGAAGGCGGGCACGTTCTCGATGACGTGAGCCATGCAGTTGCGCTCCTGACGGATGCACTGGCCGTCGCGATAGACGCCGTAACGATAGAGCAGGGGCAGGCCACCCTTGGGCAGTTCGATGTCGGCCGAGCCTTGCCAGACTTCGCCATCCGTGGTGCTCAGAGCTACCACTTGGTCGGCAATCATCACACCGAGGGACTCTCCCCAGACGGTGCGGTAGTTGATCTTGAAGTTGAGTGTCATATTGCTGTAGATTGATTATTCTATTGCGAGGGCGTCATGAGCGGGGACGATGTGGTCGCCGTAAGTGAAGGGCTCGTCGCCGAAGTTGGCAACGACGGTGAGTTGCTCATCGCCTGCCTGGCGCTGGAAGGCGAAGACCCGGGCTGCGCGCATCGCGTCGTCGGTGAGGTCGGTGGGGGTGCCACCTACCACAGCCGGATGCTGGGCGAGGCGGAGCACCTCCTCGTAGCGGCGGCGGATGCTGATGTATTCGTCCGGGAGCTTCGACTCGTCCCAGCCTGCCTGCTTCCAGGAACGCTGACGCTCGAGTCCCCAGTAGTCGAAGATGGTGGTGCGGCCATCGGCACCCTGGAAGCCCTCAGCATCGGGAGCATCCTCGCCGAGCTCGCCGGCGAAGTAGTTCATGTAGGGATTGCCGTTGATGAGTGCTGAGACGTAGAGGGCGGGAATGCCCGCCTGCGGGTTCTTGCCGAAGAAGGCGGAGGCGATGCGCTGCTCGTCATGGTTCTCGAGGAAGTTGAGCATGTGGCCCGACACTTTGTCGTTGGTGTAGGTGGGCAAGGTGAGGCATGCCTCGATGGCATCGACGGGACGACGTCCCTCTACGACTGAGCGGATGGAGTCGTAGAGCTCCACCTTGTCGTACAGGTAGTCGAAGCCACCGTGGCAGATGTAGTCCTCATAGACGCGAGGATTGTAGATTTCGGCGATGAAGAGGACGTCGGGGTACTGCTCCTTGACGCGGGCGATGCCGTAGTGCCAGAAGTCGGAGGGTACCATCTCTGACATGTCGCAGCGGAAGGCATCGACACCTTTCGAGGCCCAGAAGAGCAGGATGTCCGACATCTTGATCCAGGTGGAGGGGATAGGGTCGAAGTGATTCTCGCGCGTGCCGTCGGCCTTGTACTCCACGCCGTAGTTGAGTTTCACGGTCTCGTACCAGTCGTAGACCGATGGGGTGACAGAGTGGAAGACGTCGTTGCCGGTGACCTTGGCGGGAGTCTCAACGTAAACGTCGTTAGGTTGTGAGGTTGTTGGGTCGTTAGGTTGTGAGGTAGCCTCCGACTCGCTGGCGACTTCGCTCCAGCGAAGTGTCTCGCCGGGGAAGTAGTAGAAGTTGTTCTGATTGTCGAAGGCTACGTCGGTATTGTCCTGGGCACCCAGGCTGATGTCTGGACGGACCACCGACTGGTACTCGCGTGCCACGTGGTTGGGGACGAAGTCCATCACCACCTTGAGACCTGCCTCGTGGGTGCGCTGGATGAGTGCGTCGAACTCCTCGGCACGCTGATTGACGTCATCGGCGATGTCTGCCGAGACGGCGTAGTAGTCGCAGATGGCGTAAGGCGAACCGGCATTGCCCTTCACGACGGCAGGGGTCTGGCGGGGCAGTCCGTACTGCGACCAGTCGGTCTTTGAGGCCTGCTGGATGATGCCGGTGTACCATACGTAGTTGCACCCGAGTCTGCGGATGGACTGCAGTGCTTCGGGCGTGATGTCGCTCATGCGGCCGCAGCCATTCTGCTCGCGCGTACCATTATATATATTAGTAGTATTGTCATTGCCGAAGATGCGTACCATCATCTGATAGATGACAATCTTGCCTTGCGGAGCTTCGGCGGTCTCCACAGGCTTTGTTGCACAACCTGTGCATGCCATGGCTGCCAATAGGGCAGTGGCGAGGATGGGGTTTTTCATACGAGAGTTATAATGCGTTGTTATTGTGTCGGATATTTCAGGTTGGCTTGACATGTAATTTGTGTATGTTCTCTCGGTATTTCGGGTGCAAAGATAGTGGTTTCTGTGCAATTTTCCAAAAAAATTGTACATTTTCTGCCGAAAAATTTGCATTTTTTCGAAGAAACCCCTATCTTTGCGCACGCAAAAGCACAAATTTATAACCTAACGATGCATCAAACGCGATTCGCACTTATCATCATGCTGACTTTTCTGACCTCACTGCTAGGACATGCAGCCACACCTCGCCTCAATCATGTTCACCCACTCAACTGGTGGACGGGGATGAAGAACCCGACGCTGCAGGTCATGCTGCATGGTGAGGACATCGGCGACTGTGAGGTATCGCTGGTCGAAGCCAGGAACGTAGGTCTGATTCGGGTGGAGCGGGTGCAGAACCCGAACTACCTCTTCGTCTATCTGGACATCCGTTATGCACAGCCGCAGACCTTCGGCATCCGACTGGATAAGCCGGGGCAGGAGAAACCACTGCTGACGCAGCCCTACGAGCTCAAGGCGCGTACGGGCGAGACTGTCGAACCCTTTGGCCCTGAGGATGTCGTCTATCTGCTGATGCCCGACCGCTTCATCGATGGCAATCCCGCATTGGACAGCGTGCCCGGTCTCCGCGAGCCCAAGGTGAACCTGCGGACGAAGCATGACCTGGGACGCCATGGCGGTGACCTAGCGGGCATCGCCTCCGCACTCGACTACCTGCAGGACCTGGGCGTGACGACGCTGTGGCCCACGCCGGTGCAGGTCAATGACGGACAGTGCTCCTACCATGGCTATGCCATCACCGATTACTATCAGATCGATCCGCGCCTCGGCACCAACGAGGAGTACCGCCAGCTGGTGCGCCAGTGCCACGACCGGGGAATCAAGGTGGTGATGGACCTGGTGTTCAATCACTGTGGGTCGAACAACTTCCTCTTCACTGACCTGCCGGATACGACGTGGTTCAATTTCGGCTCGAAGTTCGTCGAGAGCAACTTCCGCACCAACGCGGTGGCTGACCCGCATGCCAGCCAGTGGGAACTGCTCAGGATGACCGACGGCTGGTTCACACGCAACATGCCCGACCTCAACCAGCGCAACCCTTTGGTCAAGGACTATCTGATACAGTGCAGCATCTGGTGGACGGAATATGCCAAGCTGAACGGCATCCGTCAGGACACCTACCCCTATGCCGACCGCGAGATGATGCGCGACTGGTGCGTGGCGCTCGACACAGAATATCCGGGCTACAACGTGGTGGGTGAGACGTGGGTGAATCACGCGCCGGGCGTGGCCTATTGGCAGAAGGACTCCCGGCTCACCGACTTCAACTCCCAGCTCCCGACCGTGATGGACTTCCCGCTGATGGGACTGCTTAACGAGGCGGTGCGTGAGGAGAGCGATGACTATAGCCAGGGCCTCTCGAAGATCTATACTTACCTGACAGGCGACTTCATCTATGCCGATCCGCTCCATCTGCTCACCTTCCTCGACAACCACGACACCGACCGCTTCAATACCTCTCTCGAGCAGGCTGCCGATCCCACGCCCTATAAGCAGGCGCTGCTGTTGCTGCTGACCCTGCGCGGCATCCCGCAGCTCTATTATGGCGACGAGATTGGCATGCACTCCGCCAAGAAGGATGGTGACGGCGTGATGCGTCAGAACTTCCCCGTCCGGGCATTGACAGCCGAAGGTCGAGGCGACCTGGAACGTGAATATCACGACTATGCGCGCCTGCTGCTGAGGTGGCGTCGGGGATGCAAGGCCGTGCAGTGTGGAGCATTGACCCACTACAGCCTGCAGCATGGCTGCTATGTCTGGAGCCGCAGTCTCGCTGGCGAGCGTGTCACCATTCTGATGAATGGTACCGATAAGGAACAAGTGCTTGACATGGAACGCTATGGCGAGGTGCTCCCCGCCCGCGAGGCTCAGGAGGTGCTGACCGGCAAGCGAGTCAGAATCAGCCGAAAGCTCACCCTGAAGCCACGTCAGTCGCTCGTGTTGCAATTTTAAGACCATTATATTTTATCGGGTCTTGCGGAAAACGTAAATAGTTGAAAATTAAGAGTAGAATCGTACAAAATATTCAAGAGAGTTTATATTAACTTTCGCGTGCGTTCCATTATATCTAAAAAAACGTTATCTTTGCAGCGCAAAATCGGCATGAAGACACATCCGCAAGGCAACACAAAATATTGACGACAATACAACAACGCAAATATATTATCTAACAAAACTAACAATCAAACATGAAAACGAAGTTCAACTTCCGATTCCTTCTGGCAATGCTTGTCGGAATCTTCATGTCAATAAGCGTGTACGCTCAAGACATAAATGTCTCGGGTACCGTTATTGACGACTTCGGAGAGCCCGTGCTCGGTGCGAATGTTGTGGTCAAAGGTACCACCAATGGCGCAACAACCGACCTGGACGGCAACTATTCTCTGAAGGCTCCAAAGGGTTCTACCCTAGTTGTGTCTTTCATCGGTTACAAGACTCAGGAAGTTCTGGTCGAGAATGGCACTATCAATTTTAATCTCAAGGAGGATTCTGAACTTCTTGAGGATGTCGTGGTTATTGGTTATGGTTCGGTCAAGAAGAATGACCTGACCGGTTCGGTCGTAGCCATCAAGGCCGAGGAGGTCAATCGTGGTGCTGTCACCTCGCCTGACCAGATGCTGAAGGGCAAGGTGCCAGGACTGTTGGTTACACCTGCATCTGGTGACCCTACCGAGGGTGCTACCATTCGTCTGCGTGGCGCAGCCTCGCTCTATGCAAGTAATGATCCACTCATCGTCATCGATGGTGTGCCAGTTACTTCAGAAGGTGGTGCCGGCATGGCTAATCCATTGGCGACGGTCAATCCTAATGATATTGAGAGTTACACTGTGCTGAAGGACGCTTCGGCTACTGCCATCTACGGTTCACGTGCATCGAATGGCGTTATCATGATCACCACTAAGAAGGGATCAGGCAACAAGGTACAGATCGCCTACAATGGCTCCATTTCGTTCAAGCAGAACACGGCCACTCTGGATGTGCTGAATAGTCAGGAGTACCTCGACCTTATTGACAACTACTATGCAGGTACAGATCGAGCTGAAGCAGTTCACAAGTTGGCCGGCACTGCCGACACAGACTGGCAGAGCAAGATTTATCGCACCGCAGTCACCACTGACCACAACGTGAGTGTCTTTGGTCAGGCCGGTTTTCTGCCTTACCGTGTCAGCGTAGGCTACACTTATGATCAGGCTACGCTCAAGGTTGGTGACAATGCGCGCACCAATCTTTCGATCAGCCTTTCTCCCTCTTTCTTTGACAAGCACCTCTCCGTCAACGTCAACAATAAGACCATCAACAACAAAGCTACCTATACTGCCAGCGGCGCTGTGGGCAATGCCATCTCGTTCTCGACCACTGTTCCTGAGACTGACCCGGGTAATGGCATCTCGAACGGCTATTTCAACTGGCTCCAGAGTGACGGTTCGGCCAATACGATGGCAGGCGTTAACCCACTGTCAAGCCTCTATGACTCGTACAACAAGAATAGTTCGTGGCGTACCCTCGGTAACGTGCAGCTCGACTACAAGATTCATGGCTTCGAGGCATTGCGTTTCAATGTCAATGCTGGCTATGATTTCTCGCGTACCACAGGCGACGGTTATAATTACCTGGGCACTATCACTGCCAAGCGTAGCGATGGCGTTGATCAGTATCACTACTATGCCAGCCAGAACAGCAACAGCCTGCTCGAGGCTTACGCAGACTACAATAACGAGTTTGGCAAGCACAATATCGACGTTATGGCCGGTTATTCTTGGCAGCACAACTATGTGAAGTACAACAATGAGTACTATATCAATTCGCAGGCTATTCAAGATGACTTTGACTCCGAGAGCCAGAAGCCAGAGAACGTCTACCAGATCAGTCCTACTGACCGCCGTGAATACTACATCGTATCATTCTACGGCCGTCTGAACTACAACTTCGCCCACAAGTACTACTTGACCTACACCCTGCGTAACGATGGATCTTCGCGTTTCTCGAAGGACAATCGTTGGGGTCTCTTCCAGTCAGGCGCCCTTTCGTGGAACCTTGGCGAGGAGGACTTCATCAAGGACGTCAATGCCATCTCGAGCCTGAAGCTTCGCCTCGGTATCGGTCAGACCGGTCAGCAGGATATCGGCATGGATCGTTGCTATTCTTATCAGGCCAAGTACACCTCTTCTTCAGATATCCGTATGCGCATGCCTTGGGGCAACAGCTATATCTACACCCTGGCTCCTAATGCCTACAACAAGGACATCAAGTGGGAAACCTGTACGACCTACAATGCAGGTATCGACTTCGGTTTCATCAACGGCCGCATCAATGGTAATGTCGATGTCTACCTCCGTAAGACCACCGACCTGCTGAATGATGTGCCCACTCCACTGGGCAACAACTTCTCGAACACCGTCATCGCCAACGTCGGCGATATGGAGAACAAGGGTGTGGAGTTCAACCTGAACCTCATCCCCATCGAGAAGCGTGACCTGCGCTGGACCATCAACTTCAACGGCACTTTTCAGGACATCGAGGTCACCAAGTTGACCAACACTCCATCTGACGACTACATCGGCGTGCAGACCGGTTCCTCGATGGGCAGTAATGAAGGTTTCACCTCGCTCTATCGCGTAGGTTACACACCTTGGACCTACTATCTCTATCAGCAGGCCTATGATGAGAACGGCAAGGCAATCGAGAACGTCTTCGTCGATCGCAATGGCGATGGCGAGATTACTCCTGACGACCGCTATGTGACCGGCAAGAGCTATCAGCCTAAGTTCTTCTATGGCCTGTCTTCGGAAGTGACATGGAAGAACTGGAACCTCGGATTCAATGCTCACGGTTCAATTGGCGGATACGCACTCAACAAGGTCGCCAAGGGCAATGCTACCGCATTCAACGAGGATTGGACCAAGGGTTATATCACCAACCTCACCACTTATGTCAAGGAGACCGGTTGGACTGCAGCCATGTCAGACTACCAGTCTTATTCGGATATGTTCCTTGAGAATGCATCTTTCTTCCGTCTGGATGACATCAACCTCGGTTACACCTTCGACAAGATCGGTGACTGGAAGGGTTCGATTCGTCTGGGTGCTTCCGTCCAGAACGTCTTCACCATCACCAACTATTCGGGTCTCGATCCTGAGCTTACCGCTTCTGACGGTGTCGACAACAATATCATTCCTCGCCCACGCCTCTATACTTTCCGTGTGAGTGTTAACTTCTAATCCAACTTCGGTTATAATAATATGAAAAAGCATATATATACTTTGGCAATGGTCACCGCAGGTATGGCTGCGCTTAGCTCCTGCACCAGTGACCTCGATACTCTGCCATTGAACGAGACCGATAAGACGGCAGCCCAGGCCTATTCCACGCTTGCAGACTTTGAGCAAGGACTGGCCTACGTCTACGGCTCATACGTATTGGTCAGCCAAAACGATCCAGGTTCTTCTGATATTTCGGTCAGTGATGCTGGCCAGTCAGAGCTTTGCCGTCAGTACCTCAACCTTCAGGAGATGTCGGCCGATGGTCTGAAGTGCACTTGGGGTGACTCATATATCACCGACACGCAGAATGCTACTTGGACGGCCCAGGGCAACTCGGCCATTACTGCCGTCTATACCCGTGGCATGATGGCTATCACCCGTGCCAACGAGTTCTTGATTCAGTCCAGCAATTCCAGCGTTGAAGGCTTGGAGACGCTGATGGCCGAGGCTCGCTTTGTCCGTGCCTACTCCTATTGGATGCTGATGGATCTCTTCGGCAATCCACCTTTTGCCCTTGAAGAAAATATCGGCGGTGAGATGCCTAAGCAGATTGGCCGCAAGGCATTGTACGAGTGGATTGACAGTGAACTGACCGAAATTTACGACCTTCTCCCTGCCTCCAACACCTATCCCCGCGTTAGCCGTGGCGCTGCCAAGGCGCTGCAGGCTCGCATGTATCTCAATGCCGAGGTCTATACCGGCACTGCCCAGTGGCAGAAAGCCAAGGATGCTGCAGCTGAAGTGATAGCCAACGGTGGCTACTCCCTTTGCTCCAACTACCAGGACCTCTTCCTTCAGGATAACGGTGAGAATGCTGATGCTGTCAAGGAACTGATTTTCGCAGTGCCTTACGATCGCGATTATACTCAGTCCTGGGGTGGCACCACCAGCCTCGTCTCAGCTTCGCTCGACGATGCCAACTCGTCGGCTATTGCCGACTACCTCATCTCGAAGGGCATTGTTAAGGCTGACCTCGGCTCGACCCTCAACATCGAGCGCTGGAATGGCTACCATGTGCCTGCTGAGTATGTCGACCTCAACTTTGGTATCAAGTGGAATGCTGCTACCGACGACATGCCTCTCGGCTATTTCCCAGACCAGGCCGACCAGCGTGCCATGCTCTCGAACGTGGGCTGTAAGAAGGATTATGATCCTACGAGCACCAACACGGGTTGGCGCTGCTGGAAGTATTCTAGCCGTGACTCGAAGGGCAACCTCTACAGCAACGGTGACCAGTACTCGAAGTTCTCTTCCATCGACTTCCCGATGATCCGCCTGGCCGAGATGTACCTCATTTATGCTGAGGCCGAGTGCCGGCTGAATGGCACTCTCAATCGCAGCAGCCAGGCTGGGCAGTACATTCAAGCCCTGCGCGACCGTGCTGGCGTAGAGACCGCTTCGGCCATCGAGCTCGATGACATCCTCGCAGAGCGTGGTGCCGAGTTGATGTGGGAGGGCCACCGTCGCACCGACCTCATCCGCTATGGCTACTATACCTCCATGTCGTTCGCATGGCCGTATAAGGGAGGCGTGGCCAATGGCAAGACTTCGCTGCCTAGTTATCGCACCGTTTTCCCACTGCTCTATTCTGACCTCACCCAGAATCCTAACCTTGAGCAGAATGCTGGCTATTAATCTTAAATTGATTGTGCAATTATGAAAGCTATCAATAACATCCTTTTCTTTGGCGCAGCAGCACTGATGTTGGCTTCTTGCGACAGTGACATGGAAACCCCTATGCTGGCTAATGAGTCCAGCTTTGTGGCTCCGGTCATCAACAACGTCGGTGATGTCATCGTCAATGCCGACAACTCTGATGCCGAGACCGTCGTCTTCTCGTGGTCGAAGGCTGATTTCGGCCAGCCCGTGCAGGTGCTGTACTCCCTCTATGTCTCTTACAATGGCCAGTCTGGGTTCGTGGCCAATACGCCAGGCACTACCTTAGCTGTCAGCAAGGGCGACCTTAATGGCGTCCTGATGAACGACCTTGGCTGTAACGCCAATGAGACGGTCCCCGTCACGGCATTCGTTACGGCTAAGATCAATGGATCGGATGACTTCAAGGTGCTGACCTCCAACAACTCCAATTCCTTCAACGTGACCACCTTCGAGGCTGCACTCAAGTGGCTCTACTGTTGTGGTAACTTCAATGGCGGTTGGGATATCGCTAATGCTCCACAAATCTGGGAGACTAAGGGTGGCTCGAACACTTACACTGCCATGATGGATTTCAATGATGGTGGCGCTGGTCTTTCGTACTTCAAGATCACTGGTTTGCGCAGCTGGAGTGGCGACAATTGGGGCTTCAACTACCTCACACCAGGCTGGGGTAACCTCGATCCTGATCAGGCCGACAGCAACCTCTCGCTCGACATCTCTACGAGCACCATTTGGGAGATTACTGTCAAGACCGCAACCATGACCATCGACGCCAAGGAGGTTGGCAATACTCTGAGTCTCATCGGTGGCTACAATGACTGGGGAGCCGATGACTTGCTCAACTACGATTATGTCACCAATTCGTTTGTGACCGACGAGATCAACTTCGCTTCCGACACAGAGGTGAAAGTGCGCCTAAACAAGGGTTGGGATACCAGCTGGGGTGCTTCTGGCAAGATGAGTTCTGCCGTTTCCGGTGGCTATGAATTGACCACGGACAACGGAGCCAACATCTCATGCCCGGCAGGTACTCACCGTGTCCGCATCTACGCTAACCGTGTCCCCTATGTCCTGGTTATTGAATAATCTCTAATCCATTTAATCGAGAGAAAACACTATGATTAAGAATTTCAAATATATGTTTGCCGCTGCAGCTCTCATGGTTGCAACAGCAAGCTGCCAGGAGGATGCAGAGGATGCTTTCTCGAAGGCTCCTGCAGCTCCCACGCTGGCCGAGAATAGCACCATCCTGCTGACCCAGAACACGATGTCAGAGTCTGTAACCTGGGCTTGGACGGCTGCTCGTTTCACTGAGGGCGCTGTCAGCTATCAACTGAAGGGTACTTATGACGACAAGACCCTCAATGTGGGCCCCTCGACCGACAAGCTCACCACTACGCTTTCGAAGACCGACTTCAAGAGCGTGGCTGACCAGTTCGGTGCTCCCTCCAACTCTTCGTTTACCATCAAGATGTACGTCACCGCTACCGATGCGGTCGGCAGCTACGACTCGGACCCCATAACCGTCACAGTTTACTCTTATGGTGATGCTGTCGCTGCTGTCGTAACGGCAGCTGCCAACGAGATTATCCTTGACATGGAGAATCCCGACGGTGAGGTGGCTCTCCTGACTTGGGAAGCTGCCCGCCTGGGTTACAATGAGGACATCCTCTACTCTGTGGTCGCCTCTTATCAGGATGGCGCTACTGTCGAACTCGCCAGCAAGCTGACCGAGTGCACCTACACCACCACCGTTGATGCGCTCAATGAGGCTGCTGTGGCAGCAGGCGCTCCCGAGGAGGAAGCTGCTGCTGTCGACTTCCAGGTCATAGCCTCTTCGGCTTCCATCGAAGCACTCCCTTCTGCCAAGGCGCCAATCACCATTACTACTTACAAGGCCACTTATCCTGACAAACTTTACCTGCCAGGCAGCTATCAGGGTTGGGATCCTGCTTCTGCAGTCACCATTCCTCAGAGCACTCTGACTAAGGGTTTGTTCGAGGCTATCGTTGACCTCAGCACAGAGGATGGCAGCGACGTACAGTTCAAGTTCTCGCCCAATCCTGCTTGGGAGGGAGACTTCGGCTCGGACGACCTGGCTGTCAGCAGCGACCTAGGTTTCGCTGTGGCTGCCGGCACCACCGTCGGCAGTGGCAACCTCAGCGTTCCCTCGGGCATGTATCGTGTGGCTTGCGACATGAAGCACAAGACTGTCGAACTCGTACAGGTAACGAGCATCAGCATGATTGGCGGCTTCAATGGATGGGGCGCAGACGTCGACATGGAGTATGATCCTACGATGCAGGCTTTCGTCGGCACCACCACAATGAGTGAGGGTGACGAGTACAAGTTCCGCTTCAACCATGACTGGACCTATTCAATTGGTGACAACGGCGCCATCTCTGGTGGTGAGAACTTTGTTATGGACAAAGAGAGCGGTGAGTACAGGTTCGTGCTCAGCGTCGGTTCGCATCCTTACGGTGTCAAGGTCCTTTCGACGAGCTTCCCTGTTTGCCTCTATCTGCCAGGCAGCTATCAGGGTTGGAGTCCTGCTACTGCTCCTACCCTCCAGGGTAATGGAGAGGGTGTCTTCGAAGGTGGCGTCCTGCTTGGCACTGAGGGTGAGACTCAGTTCAAGTTTTCACCCAACCCTGAGTGGAAGGATGATTTCGGCTGCGACAATCTTGTCTGTGGTGAAAACGGCGTCTACACCGGCACCTATGGCGCAGGCGACAACCTCGTGGTTGCTGCGGGCTACTACTACATTACTGTCGACATGACCACTGCTAGTGTTAAACTCGAACCTATCAACTCGTTGGGCATTATCGGCGGTTTCCCACAGGACGGTTGGGGCAATGACGTGGCTAAGCTCTCGTATGATGCCGACAACAATGTTTGGACTGGTTCCTGCCAGATCAATGCCGGTGTAGAATGGAAGATTCGTGCCAATGATGCCTGGGATTGGAACCGTGGCGGTTCGCTCATGGCTTTGGGTACTCCTTTCGACGGCATCGCCAATGGCGCCAACATTCAGGTTCCTGAGGATGGCACTTTCACAATCTCGGTCGACCTCTCGGTCAATCCTAACAAGATTGTGGTCAAGAAGTAACACTTCTGGATAGCAATGTCCGATTATTGACTATGGGCGCATCGGTATTCTTACGTAGCGATGCGCCCAATTTCTTAAGAACCTATTCTTATCACTTATGACTCGACATTTATTCTCTACACTGATTTTCGGTGCTCTATTCATGTGCTATGTCCCCAGAGCGTTGGCTCAAGGTTGGCCAGTCGACTATGAGGGCGTGATGCTGCAAGGCTTCTCTTGGGACGATTACACCAACTCCAAATGGACCACTCTTGAGCAGTTGTCCGACGAATATAGCCAGTACTTCTCTTTGATTTGGGTGCCTCAGTCTGGCAACTGCGACGGCAAGTCGATGGGCTATAATCCCAAGTATTACTTCGATCAGAATTCATCGTTCGGTAGCGAGGCTGAACTTCGCAGCATGATCAGCACATTTCGGCAGAAGAATGTCGGCATCATTGCCGACGTTGTCATCAACCATCGTCAGAACGCCAGCAATTGGGTCGACTTCCCCGCTGAGACTTACAAGGGGGTCACCTACCAGATGGTCAGCACCGACATTCCCTATGACGATGACGAAGGTGCCTGCAAGACCTGGGCCGATGCCAACGGTTACGAGCTCTCCAAGAACCGCGACTCGGGTGAGGGATGGAGTGGTATGCGCGACCTGGATCATGCCTCTGAGAATGTTCAGAAGTGCATCTTTGCCTATGAAGACTATCTACTCAATGATCTCGGTTATGCAGGTTTTCGCTACGATGTAGGCAAGGGCTTTGCAGCCAAGTATTTTGGTCTTTATAACAACACGGCCAAGCCTCAGTTTTCGGTCGGAGAGGTCTGGGATAGCAACAGCGTCATCAAGAACTGGATCAAGAACACCTCTACCGATGGCGCCATTCAGTCGGCAGCTTTTGACTTCCAGTTCCGCTACGCCGTCCGCGACATGATTGCTAGTGGCTATGGCAGCAACAGTGCCCCGGCGTTCGACAATCACTCCATGCTGATTGCCGACAGCGACTATCGTCGCTATGCCGTCACCTTCGTCGAGAATCACGACACACAAGACCGAACGGCTACGGGAGGTGACAAGCAGGATCCCATCAAGTCGGGCGGTGAGCTCAAGGCCAATGCCATTCTGCTGGGTATGCCAGGCACGCCATGTGTGTTCCAGCCTCATTGGCTCAAGTATAAGAATGACATCAAGCAGATGATCCTGGCCCGCAAGGTCGCTGGCGTCAAGAGTCAGTCTGAGTGGAAGAAGATAGCTTGTGCATCGGCTTATTATGCCTGGTCATGCGAGAATCTGGGTGTCATCGTTGGCAAACCATCCACCACTAGCATCGGCAGTGACTTTGTCCTTGTTCAGTCGGTCGACAACAACTATTATTATTTCCTTCGCAAGGCTTGCGAACTGCCTTGGATCACTTTGGCATCTGGTGAGTTTGAAGCCGGTACCACACAGACAGCACGTCTCGTGACTGTGTCGCAGACCGACGGCGCAGAACTTGTATATACTACCGACGGTAGCACTCCCGATGCCTCTCATGGCACTAAGGTAGTTAGTGGCACTGAAATTTCATTGACTCAGACCACCACTCTCAAGGTGGGCCTGTTGATCAATGGCAATGTCACTAAGGTCGAGACACGCGTGTACACTTTCATTGAGGAGGAACCAGAACCTCCATTCGATCCGTATCAGGCCACGATGCACGTGCGTAACGAGTCGGGAGTGATGAATCCGCTGTATATTTATGTGTGGGCAGGCCCTGACAATACGCAGATCAATGGCAACTGGCCAGGCAGGAAAGCAACGCAGACGGCTGAAGTTGGGGGGCAGACGTGGTACGTCCAGTCATTCGACATCCTTTCGGCAGATTATGCTGTCAACTTCGTTTTCGCCAACAGTACGGGCAATGTCCAGACGGTCGATGTGACGGGCATGACTCAAGATGCTTACTACGTAATCAACAGCACCAAGTCGGGTAGTAAATATACCGTCACCGACGTCACCTCTCAGTATGCAGGCCTGGAGGCCATCTCCGTCGACGCTCCTGTCGATGCCATCACTTACGATTTGCAGGGTCGACCCGTCCGTGAGATGAAGGCAGGTCAGCTCTATATCCGCAACGGCCGCAAGGTCATGGTCAATGAATGATTAATCCAAACATAATAATGAACAAGCATATCCTTCTGGCAGCAGGCCTGGCCCTTGCTTTCGCCTCTGCCAACGCTCAAGAAGTCGAGCAGGTCAAGACCTGCGACGACGTGATCCTCCACTGTTGGAGCTGGTCGTTCAACACGATTCGTGAGAATATGGCCGACATCGCCGCTGCGGGCTACACCTGCCTGCAGACGTCGCCCGCCCAGCATTGTGTCACCGAGACCCGTGGCGACAAGGGCGGTGGCAACAAGCTCTTTGGCAAAGGCTATTGGTACTATCACTATCAGCCCACCGATTGGAAGATCGGCAACTATCAGCTCGGCACCCGCGAGGACCTTCAGGCCATGTGCGCCGAGGCTGCCAAGTACGGCATCCGCGTCATCGTCGACGTTTTGCCCAACCACACTTCGGTCGACGACACTCGCGTGTCGGACGATCTGGATGCCGCCGTCGGCGGTCACGAGAATCTCTATCATGCCAATGGCTTCACTGCTATTCGCGATTACAATGACCGTTATCAATGCACATCGGGCGAGATGGGCGGCCTGCCTGATGTCAACACCGAGAACCCGGACTTCCAGTATTACTACATGACTTATGTCAATGACCTGTTGGCATGCGGCGTGCGTGGTTTCCGCTATGACACTGCCAAGCACATCGCTTTGCCCAGCGATCCCAAGGATGAGAAGTCGCCTGAGAACAACTTCTGGCCAGTGGCTACCGGTCGTCAAACGGTCAAGGGCCTGCGTTTGGCTCTGCCCGAGGACAGCCTCTTCATCTACGGCGAGGTGCTGCAGGATCAGAATGTCAAGGAGACGGAGTATGCCGAATTCATCAGTATGACCGCCAGTTCGATGGGTGGCAAGCTCCGCCACGTCCTCGACGAGGCCAACTGGCACGCCGATGATGTCTGGCAGTATAGTCATCCTGTCGATCCTTCTAAACTTGTCACTTGGGTCGAGAGTCACGACACCTATTGCAACGAGCACGAGTCGGCACACCTGAGCGATGCACAGATCCGTCTGGGCTGGGTTTATCTCGTTTCGCGTACGGGCGGTAATCCGCTCTTCTATGATCGTCCTGATGGCAGCGACGGCCCTGCCGGTAACTGGTGGGGCAACAACATCGTGGGAGCCAAGGGCAATGACAATTTCAAGCACCCCGTGGTCGTGGCTGCCAACAAGTTCCGTCATCAGATGCAGAACCAGCCTGAGTACCTGTCTTATTCCGACGATAACGCTGTCGTCGTTGTTTCGCGTGGCAAGAAGGGCGCTGTCGTCATCAATCTCTCCAACGAGCCACAGGACATCTCCATTTACACCACCTTGCGTCATGGTAAGTACAAGGATGCCGTCTCTGGCAAGCTCTTCCGTGTCTCGAAGACTATGCTCAAGGGTCAATTGGAACCGCTGTCTGCTTATGTGCTCACCCGTAATTAATCTTAACACGCTTTCCATAAAATGAAGATTCATTATCTACTGGGCACAGCATTGCTGCTGACCTCGTGTGGCGACAAGGCACTCGACCAGATTCCCGGCAACGAGCATCGCTCCAGCGTCGTCCTCGTTTCGGCTCCCAATCAGGAGAACTATCTGACCGACTTCTTCCCCTCCATCGAGCATTTTGACTCCATCGTGGCAGGTCCCGGCGTGACCCTCGGTGCTGTCACTGACTCCACCTTCTTCTGCACCGCCGATGCCCAACTCGGCACCATCGATCTCTGGACGGGTGGAAAGAAGTTGACTCTCGTCGTCGAGGACCATAGCCACTTCCGTAGCGGTTACGCCCGCCTTTACACTACGGGTTGCACACCTACGAGTGTCACCATCGGTTTCACCCAGCGTCCTGAGCAGGTCGTCGCCCTCTGGCAGAATACCCAGCTCCCTGACGAGTGCGTCAAGGTGGGGGAGGAGAGCATCGAAGTCGCTTTGCCCAAGCTCCCCAAGGAGGCTCGCGAACGCACCTATCTGCGCGTTTATGCCGCTACGGCCGAGAGCCCGATGAGCGACATCCTCGTCCCCTTGGACAACGGCAAGGTCATCACCTCCGCCGACCAGCTCAATCGCCACGACCCTGAGACGCAGATCCTCTATTCGCTGATGATCGACCGTTTCCTGAATGGCAAGCCAGAGAACGACTGGACCTTCGGTGACACCACAGTGGTCCTGCCGCAGGCTGACTATCAGGGTGGCGATGTCGTGGGCATCACGCAGAAGATCCGTGAGGGCTTCTTCACCGACCTCGGCATCAACACCATCTGGGTGAGCCCTATCACCCAGAATCCCTACACTGCCTGGGGAGAGAATAAGGAACCTTACACCAAGTTCTCGGGTTATCACGGCTATTGGCCCATCTATATTACTAAGGTAGAGGAGCGCTTCGCTACTGACGACGAACTCCGCGAGATGCTGCAGACTGCACATGATCACGACATCAACGTCGTGCTCGACTATGTGGCCAATCACCTGCACGTCGAGTCGCCCCTCTTCCAGGCGCATCCTGATTGGGCCACCGACAGCCTCACCGCCGATGGCCGACCCAACATCGAGCAGTGGGATGGCGAGTATCGCCTCACTACCTGGTTCGACAAGCACATCCCTTCGCTCCAGCTTGACCGCCGCGACGTTGCCGACCAGCTTACCGACTCGGCACTCTTCTGGGTGCGTCACTTCGACTTCGACGGCTTCCGTCACGATGCATGCAAGCACATCCCACTCAATTACTGGCGTACCTTCGGCCGTAAGTTGGCCAACGATCCCCAGCTCCGTGAGCGCGATATCTGGATGATTGGCGAGACCTATGGCGACCCCGAGCTTATCGGCTCGTATGTCAAGGCAGGCATGCTCAACGCACAGTTCGACTTCAATATCTATCACACCGCCATTGATGTCTTCTCCAATCACTGGAACAAGTCGATGCGTGAGTTGGCTAATACTATTGAGGAGAGCGGTGCTGCCTATGGCGCCCACAACACGATGGGCGTCATCTCGGGCAACCACGACAAAACCCGCTTCATCAGCCTCGCCGGTGGCGCCGTCAGCTGGGACGAGGATGGCAAGGTGGCTGGCTGGACGCGCCATGTCGGCATCGGTGATAGCGTGCGTGGCTACAGCAAGGCATTGCTCCTCGAGAAGCTCAATCTCACCCTGCCTGGCGTCCCCTGCATCTATCAGGGCGATGAGTACGGTCAGGAAGGCGGTAACGATCCCGACAACCGCCGTATGATGCGCTTCTCGGGCTACAACCACTTCGAACAGCACAACCTGGACGAGGTGCGCCGCTTCGCTCTTGAGCGTCGCCACAACATCGCCCTGCAGTTCGGTGATTACCTGCCGCTCTATGTCGACGATGCCACCCTCGTCTACCTTCGCACCTACATGGGCAAGGGTGTGCTCGTTGCCATCAACAATGCTGATGCTGCTGTCGATATCAACGTCACCATCCCTGCTGGTATCAGTGGCGCCGGTTCCCGTACGCTCCACATTGGTGCCAATGACGTCCTCTTCGAGGCTCTGTAAGCCAGAATAAATAGAAAATCAATGCATATCTCCAAGTTTTTCGCACAAAAATTTGGAGATATGATTTTTTCTTCGTATATTTGCATCGTGAAAAACTGAATTGACGGCTCGGTGTCGTTCGCTCATCGAGTCCCACAGATTAAATATCCTTGATTATGGCAAAGAAAAGTACCAAGGGCACGGAGAAATTGACAGCCCGCATCACTGAATGGTTCAGCGCACATCCTAAGGATTCCTATAACTACCTCCAGATCTCGCAGGAGTTGGGTATCTTCGGTCGTAGCAATCGCAGCGATGTCTATGATATGCTTGTTGAACTTCAGCAGCAGGGTTTCCTGCGTGAGATTACTTCGGGTCGATACACGTTGGCTGATCGTCAGACTCAGGCAGAACTCATCGGCGTCTTCGAGCGTCGTCATAACGGTATGCACACCGTCCGCATCGAGTCGTGCGATGAGCCGTTCACCGTCTACGACGGCGACGACATGCAGGCGCTCTCGGGCGACAAGGTCCGCATCCAGAAGGTGATGGGCCGTCGTACCCGCATGGGCGGACCACAGGCGCGGGTCGTCGAGGTTGTCGAGCGTGTGCCCCATCGCTATGTGGGCGTGTTGCAGAAGACGGCGAAGTATGCCTTCGTCACTCCCGACAACCGTTCGCTCGACCGTGATATCTATATTCCCAACGAACTTCTCGGCAAGGCGAAGAATGGCGACAAGGTCGTCGTCGACTTCGAACGTTGGCCTGCCTTCTCCAAGAACCCCGTCGGCCGAATTGCCGACGTTCTGGGCAAGGATGGCGAGAACACCACCGAGATGCATGCCATCCTCGCTGAGTATGGTTTGCCCTACAAGTATCCCGAGTCGTTGGTTAAGGCAGCCAACCGCATTCAGGACGGCTGCACGCCCGACGAGATTGCCCGTCGCCTCGACTATCGTGAGGTCACTACCTTCACCATCGATCCTGCCGATGCCAAGGACTTCGATGATGCCCTTTCTCTGCGCAAGTTGCCCAACGGTCACTGGGAGGCAGGTGTGCACATTGCCGATGTCACCTTCTATGTTCATCCCGAATCGGCAATCAACAAGGAGGCTTTCTCGCGTGCCACGTCCATCTATCTGGTCGATCGCACCATCCCGATGCTGCCCGAGAAGCTCTGCAACGAGCTCTGCTCCCTGCGTCAGGATGAGGAGAAGCTCTGTTATTCGGTGCTCTTTGAGATGGACGACGATGCCAATGTCATCCATCATCAGATTGTCAAGTCGTGCATCCGTTCCAACCGTCGTTTCAACTACGAGGAGGCGCAGGAGATCATTGAGACCGGTCAGGGCGACTTCGCACCAGAGATGCTGCAGCTCGACCGACTTGCCAAGCAACTGCGTGCCCGTCGTTTCGCCGAGGGTGCGATTGGCTTCGAACGCGCCGAGGTCAAGTTCGTCATCGACGAGAAGGGTAAGCCCACGGATGTCTACTTCAAGGTCTCGAAGGATTCCAACAAGTTGGTCGAGGAGTTCATGCTTCTCGCCAATCGAACGGTGGCTGAGGCTATTGGAAAGGCGGTGAAGGTACAGAAGATTAATGGTAAGGCGCAGAAGAAGGCCAAGGCTTTCGTCTATCGTGTCCACGACCAGCCCTCACAGGAGAAACTCGAGAGCCTTGCTGGCATTGCCGCCCGCTTTGGTCATCAGATGAAGCCGCTCCACGGCATCGGTGGTGGTTCGAAGGATGCTGCTCCCGACCGCACCAAGAACAAGCAGATCAGCCAGGGCATCAACCAGCTGATGAAGGACATCCACGACCGTCCCGAGGAGAACCTCCTTTCTGCGCTTGCCATCCGTACGCAAGCGAAGGCTGTCTACACTACCGAGAACATCGGTCACTATGGCCTCGCTTTCGACTATTATACTCACTTCACTTCGCCCATTCGTCGTTATCCAGATATGATGGTGCACCGTCTGCTTGATCGCTATCTCAATCAGCAGGGCCGTTCGGTAGTTCGCGAGCAACTCGAGGAGGAGTGCAAGCATTGCTCTGAGATGGAGCAGCTGGCAGCCCAGGCGGAGCGTTCGTCCATCAAGTACAAACAGGCTGAGTATCTTCGCGACCGCATGGGACAGGTCTTCGACGGTGTCATCAGCGGCGTTTCTGAGTGGGGCATCTATGTCGAGATTAAGGAGAATCTCTGTGAGGGCATGGTTCCGATTCGTGAACTCAAGGACGATCACTACATCTTCGATGAGAAGAACTATTGTCTCATCGGCCGTCGTACTCACCGCCGCTTCACCCTCGGTGACAACTTGAAGATTCAAGTCGCCAGCGTCAACATGGAGCGCAAGACCATTGATTTCGCCTTGGCCTGATAGGACACGCTCATAATCGCAATTCCTTGGTGTGAGTCGTGCTTGGTGTCCTCTCCATTCTCCCTATAGGCGTTTGCGTTAGGAGCTGTGCTTGGCTCCAGTAATAGACGACTGACCGCAGCAGGATAAGTGCTACAGCTGCGGGCAGTCGTCTATTGTGTCCACCGAGTCTATCTTAACACGATTATCGTGGGTCTTTATGTCTCGCCGAGCAGTTTGAGTTCCCTCTCCATCGCTTCCAGTGACGGGCAGTCGCCCTTGCTCCATCCGCTACCCATGTAGTAAGTGAACGTCTCGCCTGGCTGGTAGTCTGCATAGGAGAGCAGATGCCCCAGCTCCAGCGCCGTGCGTTTCAGTGTCGGTACGTAGACGCCTATCTCTACGCGTCCTGGATCGAGCGCCGGCTGGTCGGTCGGGTCGCTGTAGGCCATGTACTTCAGGGGAGTGTTCAGTCGGATGCTGTCGTCATCGGCATGATAGGCGAGGCCTACGGCTATCTCATGTGGTGCCGACAGTCCTTCGTAGCGCACGCGGATGATGTTGAATCGCGTTCCTTTCTGTGTTACGATGGTGCGATGTTCCATCACCGTATCTGTACCTACGTAGAGCGTGTCGTAGTCGAGCTCTACGGCAGCCAGCAGTGGCCCGTTGGCTAGGATTCGGTGGCTCTTCCATGCCCAGGGCAGCACCAGCTGACCATCGTTGACCAAGGCGGCGGTGCCACCACCCAATGTGGGCCCTACGGCATAGCAGTCCATGCCGTTGCCATGGTCGCGGTGGAAACTGGTTGACTCGCCGATGCTGTCGGCACGACTCAGCAACCAGGGTTCGCCTAGGGCACGCAGGCTGTCGGCGATTGCCCAGTTGCGCAGTGCGTCCAGCATACGTTTGTCGCTCACCAGTTCCTTTGTGTTCTTCACCCAGATGTCGTAGCCGAAGGCTCGTTCGCCTGAGGCTTGAAGTTCCGGGCCGTAGGCACGCCAGATGCCTGACTCGTTCTCCCACATGAAGTCGTCTTTGCGTTGTGGATAGTGCTTCATCATGACGGCAGGTTGCGCAGCCTGAGCCAATGAGTCAAAGCCGACGCTTACGTAGTAGGTGCTTTCGCCGTTGGCAAGCGTGCTGCTCTCGAAGAGCAGTAGTTTCTCCATGCCGTCATCGAAGATCTGCGTCACCACTGGCTTCCCCAGTTCATCTGTCAGTCGGATGGGGGTGCTGGCTTCCACCCCCAGACTGTCCAGCACGGGCTGCAGGCGGATGCCGTCCACAACTCCGCTGATGTCGTGGTCGGTCGGATTGCTTACCACCAGCGTCACCGTGCGGGTCACTTGTTGCTGGCAGGCGCAGAGCATCAGCATGACCGCCAATGCCAGCATTTGATATTTGATGTTCGTCATTCTATATCTGTGTCAATCTTTGAATTCGCTATTTGACAAACCTGTTGTTTGATATTTGACAAAATCTGCTGTTCGCTATTTGTTATTATCGTAGGCATTCTGGTCCACGATTAGTCTTCCATCAGTTTGCGATAGCGGGCGCGCTTGGGTTCCTCGATGCCCAGTCGCTTTGCCTTGTTGATTTCGTAGTCGGTGTATGAGCCTTCGAAGAAGAACACCTCTCCGTTGCCCTCGAAAGCGAGGATGTGCGTGCAGATACGGTCTAGGAACCAACGGTCGTGGCTGATCACCACGGCGCATCCTGCAAACTGCTCCAAACCCTCCTCCAGCGCACGCAGCGTGTTGACGTCGATGTCGTTGGTTGGCTCGTCGAGCAACAGCACGTTGCCCTCCTCCTTCAGCGCCATGGCCAGGTGCAGGCGGTTCCTTTCACCACCCGACAGCACGCCGCAGAGCTTGCTCTGATCGGCACCGTTGAAGTTGAAGCGGCTCAAGTAGGCATGTACGTTCACGTCGCGTCCGCCCATGCGGATCAGTTCACTGCCACCGCTCACTACGTCGTAGATCGACTTCTTTGGGTCGATGTCTTTGTGCTGTTGGTCCACATAGGCGAGTTTGACGGTTTCGCCTTCTGTGAATTCGCCGCTGTTCTGTTTCTCCAGGCCCATGATCATGCGGAAGAGGGTGGTCTTGCCAGCACCATTGGGGCCGATGATGCCCACGATGCCGTTGGGCGGCAGCATGAAGTTGAGGTCGCTCATCAGCACCTTGTCGCCGAATGCCTTCTTCACGTGGATGGCTTCGATTACCTTGTTGCCCAAGCGTGGACCGTTGGGAATGAAGATTTCGAGCTTCTCCTCTCTCTCCTTTTGCTCTTCGTTGAGCATCTTGTCGTAGCTGTTCAGACGAGCCTTACCCTTTGCCTGGCGTGCCTTAGGTGCCATGCGTACCCATTCCAACTCGCGTTCCAGGGTCTTGCGGCGTTTCGAGGCGGTCTTCTCTTCCTGTGCCATGCGCTTGGTCTTTTGCTCCAGCCAGCTCGAGTAGTTGCCCTTCCACGGGATACCTTCGCCGCGGTCCAGTTCCAGAATCCATTCCGATACGTCGTCCAGGAAGTAGCGGTCGTGGGTGACGGCTATCACCGTGCCCTCATATTGCTGCAGGTGCTGCTCCAGCCAGTCGATGCTCTCTGCATCCAGGTGGTTGGTGGGCTCGTCGAGCAGCAGTACGTCGGGCTTCTTGAGCAGTAGGCGACACAGTGCTACGCGGCGACGCTCGCCGCCCGACAGCGTTTGTACGGACCAGTCACCGGGGGGACAATGCAATGCCGCCATGGCGCGTTCCAGCTTCGAGTCGATGTTCCAGGCGTCAGTCGAGTCGATGATGTCCTGCAGTTCTGCCTGACGGTTGATCAGCTGATCCATCTTGTCGGGATCTTCCAGATATTCCGGGTCGGCGAACTTCATGTTCACCTCATCGTATTCGGCCAAGGCATCGTAGATGTGCTGCACGCCTTCCATGATGTTTTCCTTGACGGTCTTGTTTTCGTCTAGTTTCGGATCCTGCTCTAGATAGCCAACGCTGTAGCCTGGGCTCCATACCACTTCACCCTGGCTGGGCTGTATAAGCCCTGCAATAATCTTCATTAGCGTCGACTTACCTGCACCGTTCAGACCGATGATGCCGATCTTGGCGCCATAGAAGAAGCTGATGTAGATGTTCTTGAGTACGGTCTTCTGCGTCTGCTGGATGGTGTGGGTGCAATTCACCAGCGAGAAGATGATTTTCTTGTCGTCAACTGTTGCCATTCTATATATATTTAAAAGGTGTAATGCGATTTTTCGGCAAAGATAGCCCTTTTTCTCCGATTTTCCAAGTTTTTCGGTCAAAAACGATTCTCTTCTTTCATTTTTGACCCTCAAAACGTCTATGCAACCGATTGAATTGACATCTATAATTGTCATCTTCGCGAATTTTGGCGCCGATTTTTGGCGAAATTGCACATTTTTCGAAAAAAGTCGTTCTAAAATTTGGAGTGAATCGAAAAACGCGCTATCTTTGCACCCGCTAAACAGGAAGAAACGACGATTTCTGCTCCTTTAGCAACGATCTTTGAAAGTCTGAAATTGACAAACGAAAAATAGCAAGTACATACTTGG
>R14__coassemble_460_pt1 | contig 28322 bp, 18 predicted proteins | sample R14__metabat2_high_PE_017 | metagenome-assembled genome bin R14 | reverse complement strand
GATGTACCCGGCTACAGACCGTTCGCTTCGCTCACTGTGGCGTCTTCCAGACGCTTACCCACACGAATCGACACAGAACCCAAATTCGTATAATCCGAAGAATTCGTTTTCTCATAAATTTTAGAAAACGAATGGCAACGATAGACCTGTTGGCTATCATTGCCATTAAATGTATAAAATAGGTGATTATCTCACGAATAATTGCAAAATATACATGTCAAATATTGTAAAATGGCATAAAACGCGATAAATTCACGTAAAAATCCTTGGAAATATTTGGCAATAATTAATATTTACGTTATCTTTGTGTCGTCAATCAAAGAGATACAGACAGCAACGGCCTTAGGGCCGTGACCTCGATACGAGCCGGTCGGACTATTGTATGTCAGACGACCGTGGTTGGTGATGACAAGGATTGGATCATACTGTAAAATTGTAAATCTTGGCTTGGTGATGATGCGGAAGAGGAGAAATTGATAGGATGCATTCCGTGCATAATCGTAAAGTGCCATATTGAGTCATGTGAACGTAGCAAAAGCTATTAAAAAGGGTGAAAAGCGAGGTCGGAAACGATTTTTTGGATGCATTCTGATGCAAATTGCTTGGATATTTCAAGGAAAGTTTGTATCTTTGCAGCGTCAGAGAACAAAAATCGGAAGGTCGCTTTAAACCTTCCGCTCGAAAATGACTCTTATAGAAAACGAATAGATAAAGATTGGTTAATAAAGATAGTGTGTGTTTAAAATTTAGCTATTCATGTGTGTTTGAGGACGGTGAGCTGTGAAGCTAGCCGCCCTTGCTTTTTGTATTGTTTGGTGTTGGGTGAATCAGTGCTTGGTGTGTGAAGTACTCTTGGATTTGCCGCCGAAGAGGATGTGGAGTGCCAGGCAGATGATGACTACGGGTGCCATGGTCATTCGTGCCATGTGGAGGTCTATGGTGTCGGGTGCCAGGTAGTGAATCTGCCAGATGATTCCGACGGCAATACCCATGATCGAGAGCCAGCGGTCGGACGAAAAAAGTAGGCGGAATACGCAGGGCACCAGTATGAGCATCGGCCACCAATGCTTCAAGAAGCTGATGTCTTCGAGCCAGCCCATTGCCATAGCTAACCAGATGACGCCGACCATGAGGAGCAGAATGCCCCAGAAGAATTTGCCTAAGGATGACATGTTCCTTTGATTTATTTATGTTGGACAGTAAACAATAACCACCCCCGCCGACAATGGCTGTAGCGAGGGTGGCGTATATATAAGATGATGCAGCTGGAGTATTAGTCAGCGAGCTTAGCCTTGATGAACTCGCGGTTGAGGCGGGCGATGTTGCTGATCTTGACACTCTTCGGGCACTCCATCTCGCAGGCGCGGGTGTTGGTGCAGTTGCCGAATCCAAGCTCATCCATGCGGGCCACCATGGCCTTAGCGCGGCGAGCAGCTTCGACCTTGCCCTGAGGCAGGAGAGCGAACTGGCTGACCTTGGCTGAGACGAAGAGCATGGCAGAACCGTTCTTGCAGGCTGCTACACAAGCGCCGCAACCGATGCAAGAGGCAGAGTCCATGGCCTCGTCGGCATCGACCTTCGAGATGAGGATGGCGTTGGCATCTTGAGCAGCGCCGCAGTTGATTGAAGTGTAGCCACCAGCCTGCTGGATCTTATCGAAAGCCGAGCGGTCGACCATGAGGTCGCGGATCACGGGGAAGCCGGCTGAACGCCAAGGCTCGACGGTGATGGTCTCCTCGTTCTTGAACTTGCGCATGTGGAGCTGGCAAGTGGTGATGGCATCATCGATGCCGTGGGGACGACCGTTGATATAGAGTGAGCAGGTACCGCAGATACCCTCGCGGCAGTCGTGATCGAAGACGATAGGCTCCTCATGCTTCTGGATGAGCTGTTCATTGAGCGTGTCCATCATCTCGAAGAAGGACATCTCGGTCGAGACGTGCTCGACGCGGTAGGTCTGGAATGCACCCTTCTCCTTGGGTCCACGCTGACGCCAAACTTTGACGTTGACGTTAAGGAATTGTTCTTTTCCCATAATTTTATTTGACTATTGGACAATTTACAAATTACAATTGGCCTTAGTTGCAACATATTGTCAGATTGTAAATTGTCAAATTGTGAAATCTGATTAGTTCTTATAGTTACGAGTCTGTACCTTGATCTCCTGGTAGTTGAGCATCTCTTTCCAGAGTTCAGGCTCTTTGCCTTCGCCCATGTACTTCCAGCAGCCGACGTACATGAAGTTCTGGTCGTCTCGCTTGGCCTCGCCCTCTTCGGTCTGGTGCTCCTCGCGGAAGTGACCACCGCAGGACTCCTCACGATGGAGTGCATCGCGAGCCATGAGCTCACCTACCTCGATGAAGTCGAGCAGGCGGATGGCCTTGTCAAGCTCGGTGTTGAGCGAGTCGGCAACGCCTGGTACGTAGACCTCTTTCCAGAAGGTTTCGCGCAGAGCCTTGAGCTTCTTGAGGCCCTCTTCGAGGCCGGCCTTGGTGCGACCCATACCGACGTGCTCCCACATGATGTGGCCGAGCTCCTTGTGGATGGAGTCGACGGTGCGTGAGCCCTGGACCTTCATGATCTTCTCGATCTTGGCCTTGATGGCATCCTCGGCCTCCTTGAACTCAGGCAGGTCGGTCGAGAAGCGTGGAACCTGGATCTGGTCAGCCAGATAGTTCTGCAGGGTGTAAGGCAGTACGAAGTAACCATCAGCCAGACCCTGCATCAGTGCAGAAGCACCGAGGCGGTTGGCACCGTGGTCGGAGAAGTTGGCCTCACCAGCGCAGAACAGACCCTTGACCGAAGTCTGCAGCTCATAGTCTACCCAGATGCCGCCCATGGTGTAGTGGATGGCGGGATAGATCATCATTGGGGTCTCGTATGGATTGTCGTCGGTGATCTTCTGATACATCTGGAAGAGGTTGCCGTACTTGTCAGCTACGACGTCCTTACCGAGGCGGTTGATGGCATCGGAGAAATCGAGGAAGACGGCCAGACCGGTACCGTTGACACCGTAGCCCTTGTCGCAGCGCTCCTTGGCAGCACGTGAGGCAACGTCACGGGGAACGAGGTTGCCGAAGGCAGGATAGCGGCGCTCCAGATAGTAGTCGCGGTCCTCCTCAGGAATCTGATGACCCTTGATCTCACCGCGCTGCAGACGCTTGGCATCTTCGAGCTTCTTGGGAACCCAGATACGGCCATCGTTACGCAGAGACTCGGACATCAGGGTCAGCTTAGACTGAATGTCACCGTGTACGGGGATACAGGTGGGGTGGATCTGAGCGTAGCAAGGATTGGCGAACATGGCACCCTTGTGGTAGATCTGGATGGCAGCGCCACCGTTGCACGACATGGCGTTGGTAGAGAGGAAGTAGGCATTGCCATAGCCGCCGGTAGCGACGACGACAGCGTGTGCAGAATAACGCTCCATCTCGCCAGTGACGAGGTTGCGGCAGATGATGCCACGGGCGCGGTCGACACCCTCCTTGTCCTTGATCAGGACGACATCGAGCATCTCACGGCGTGGATACATGGTGACGGTGCCCTTCTCAATCTGACGGTTGAGGCTGGAGTAAGCGCCGAGCAGGAGCTGCTGTCCGGTCTGACCCTTGGCATAGAAGGTACGCGATACCTGGGCGCCGCCGAACGAACGGTTGGCGAGGGTGCCGCCGTACTCACGGGCGAAAGGTACACCCTGGGCAACGCACTGGTCGATGATGTTGTTCGATACCTCAGCCAGACGGTAGACGTTGGCCTCACGAGCGCGGTAGTCACCGCCCTTGATGGTGTCATAGAAGAGACGATAGACCGAGTCACCGTCGTTCTGGTAGTTCTTGGCAGCATTGATACCGCCCTGAGCTGCGATGGAGTGAGCACGACGGGGAGAGTCCTGGATGCAGAAGCACTTTACCTTGAAGCCCATCTCGCCGAGGGTGGCAGCGGCAGCGCCGCCAGCGAGGCCGGAACCTACGACGATGATGTCGAGCTTACGCTTGTTGGCTGGGTTGACCAGCTTCTGATGTGCCTTATAGTTAGTCCACTTGTCAGCGAGCTTGCCCTCTGGGATGCGGCTGAGCGCGGGATCCATGATATGTTCAGTAGCCATAATCTTATTGGTGGATTTACAGATTTACGATTGACGAATGATTAGCAGCAACAGCAGCAGAAACCGCTGTGGCAGACGGCAGCTACGATGACAAGGGCGAAGCCGATGACGAGGATGGTAGCCCAGATGTAGCTGATGGTGATCCAGCGGTTGAGCCAGATCTTGCCATTGAGACCGAGGGTCTGCATCGACGACCAGATGCCGTGGGTGAGGTGATACCACAGAGCTGCCAGCCAGATGACGTAGATGACGATGAGGATGGGGCAGTTGAGGGTGTTGCTGATCCAGCTAAAGCCGTCGCCAGGTGCATAAGCTTGATTCAAGCCGGCGAGTTCAGCAAGCATCATGTTGTGCCAGAAGTTCCAGAGGTGAACCAGCAGACCGCAGATGACGATGACGCCGAGGGCGAGCATGTTCTTGGCAGCCCAATGTACTGGCTGCTTGCCGCTGATGGCGTAGCGGTCGTTACCGCGGGCACGCCAGTTCTGGAGGGTCAGCCAGAATGCATAGCAGAAGTGGATGACGACGAGCAATGCCAGGCCGGCAGTGCCAATGAGGGCGTACCAGTTGGTGCCCAGGAATTCACAGACCTTGTTGTAGTAATACTGACCGTCGGCAGCAGGACCGAACATGACGTCATACACGTAAACAAGGTTCATCAGCATGTGGAAGGTGAGGAAGAGCACGAGGCAGGCGCCTGTCACACTCATTACCACCTTACGACCGATAGACGAAGATGTTAACCACATAGAGAGTTTTGTTTGTTGTTAGTAATATTAGATAAATTGTTTTGAGTTGGCACTTCGAGACCCTAAAAAAGGGTCACTCCATCTTTATTTTTCGGTGCAAATGTAATAATTTTTGGCAATTTTTCCAATTTCTGGCTCCCAAAATGTGCAAGTTTACCTAAAAATAACTATCTTTGCACTATCAAAATAGCAATTTTGCAATTCATAATTCATATTTCACATTTCAGAATTCCTCATTGGAATTCATAATTGATATCAGATAATCGAATGAAAATAGGAAACGTAGAACTGCCTGACCGTGCGGTGATGCTGGCTCCGATGGAGGACGTGACGGACGTGGGCTTCCGTCTGCAGTGCCGCCACTTCGGAGCCGATATGTGCTACTCGGAATTCGTCTCGGCCGATGCGCTGATTCGCTCGATTGACAAGACTATGAAGAAACTTGTGGTCCTGCCCGAAGAGCGTCCTACCGTAATACAGATCTATGGACGCGACGTCCAGACAATGGTCGAGGCCGCCCGTATTGTCGAGCAGGCAAGGCCCGACATCCTTGACATCAACTTCGGTTGTCCTGTCAAGCGTGTGGCGGGTAAGGGCGCAGGTGCCGGCATGCTGCAGAACATTCCGCTGATGCTTCAGATTACTCGTGCGGTGGTTGATGCTGTCAAGGTTCCGGTCACGGTCAAGACCCGCTTGGGCTGGGACTGCGAGCATAAGATTATCACCACGCTCGCCGAGCAGTTGCAGGATCAGGGCATTCAGGCACTCGCCATCCACGGTCGTACGCGATCACAGATGTATAATGGCGAGGCTGATTGGACATTGATTCGTGAGGTCAAGCAGAATCCTCGGATACACATTCCCATCATTGGCAATGGCGACGTGACATCTGCCCAGGTGGCGCGTCAGCGTTTCGAGGAGACTGGCGTGGACGGTATCCTGGTGGGGCGTGCCACTTTCGGCAGGCCCTGGATCTTCCGTGAGATCAAGCATTTGTTAGAGACGGGCGAAGAACTGCCCCCCATGCCGCTCGACGAATGTATCCTGGCGCTCAAGCATCAGGTGGAGGAGAGCACCGCCCGTATCGGAGAACTGCGCGGCATCCTGCACATTCGCCGTCATCTGGCAGCTACACCTGTCTTCAAGGGAATTCCCAATTTCAGAGACACGCGCATTGCTATGCTACGTGCCGAGACTGTACCCGAACTCTACGCCATTATGGACCGCGCCGTGGAGATGATCCGGCAGGGATAAAAAAATTCAAGCCGTTATCACAACGACTTGAATTCACATTACCTTAAATCTAATACCATGAAAAACACGCTGCAAAGATAGCGGGATTTTGCGAATTATGCAAACGATTGCGCAATTTTCTTCGATAATAACTGAAAAACGCCTCCTGATGGGGGCGTTTTGTCAGTCATGGGTGTCAATAAATGTTAGATTTTCAGTTCGAAAGCAGCGATGATTCGGTGCAGGTCAGCAGCATCGTAGATGTATGCGACGAGGCGTAGACCCCCGGAAGATTGGATATCATCTGGCAGCGAGGCGTGAGCCTCGAACTGATGGCTGTACTGGTTGCCGATAGGGATGCGTCCCTGCTGGATGTCATTGGTCTGGTAGCCTTGAATCAGACGTCCGTCTTCGGTCACATCGAGGTAGCAGCGCACCACGTCATGCTGCCACTCGCCATCGTAGAGGTCGGGATAGTAGTTGACCTGAGCTATCGATGGGACGCTGTCCTGCACGAGGCAAATGGTGAGCACGGGTTCGAGGAAGTGGCTGATGGTGAAGAGCGAGGTCTGCGCTAGAACGCTGACGGTCCTTGCCTCAAGGTCAATCTTGGCCTCTGAGAGCTGGACGTCGGCATACGCAGCGGCATAGCCGCCAGTAATCATACGTGCGATGGAGTCTTCGGGCAGGGTGGTGCTGAAGACAGTGCCGTGGCGATTGGCGATGGCGCCTGGAGCGAACGTCAGACAGTCGGAACCAAAGAGTGTGGCGTCGTAAGTGGGATCCGTGATGTGCCAGGGGTCGGCAGGTCCGTAGCCCTCGTGGTGGCTCAGCAGGATGAGCTCCGGTGTCCATAGACCTACGAGCTCCTGATAGTCGGGACCGTAGAGTGTGGGTAAAACCAAGGGAAGAGCCTCGCGCAGATGTGTCTGTCCGGCAGGGGCATAACCGCTGCGTTCACTGGTGAACTCCTCGATGAGGAGGTTGCAGGGCAAGCCCAAAGGGTTCGTTTCGCCCAATTCGTAGTAGAGCGTATCTGCGAGGTGGGCATCGGCGTATTCGTTGGGTTCTCCATTAGGCAGCGAGACACCGACGGTCAGCGGCACGTCTGGCGACAACTGGTAGCCATTGACTCCATGGCGGATGTGAAGTTCGAATGGAACGTCGTAACCGCATGCCGTTGGGGTGCAGGCTACGGTCGCATTCGTCGTTGCGCCGTCAGCATCGACGCAGGTGACCAAGAACGAGGTCAGGGGCGAGGCTCCCATGCAGGTGACCGTGCCACGTACGACGATCGAGTCACGGTCAGCGTTGATCAGATAGTCGCGGTGGCCGAGCCAAGTGTCATGCAGTTGCAGCGCATTGGCATAACGGCTGAGGAGGCCTGCACGGATGTAGAGGGGGCCATACTTCGATGAGTAGTCCTTCCACTTGTTGTTGGACATGAGCCAGGTGGAACCGGCAACATTGACTGAGGGGGTGAAGGGGATGTAGACTTTGCCCGTCTGTGTGTAGCTGTAGCCGCAATAGAGTGTGTCGCCCGGGAGAGAGATGGTTGAGGGAAGTGGAATTTCGTTCCATCCATTAACCAGTTGGGAGACATCGGCATCAGCCACGGCGAGCGGCTCTTCGTCCGTGAGATGACGGCGCAACCACACTTGCAGCTGGCTGATATTGTCGACGTTGCAGAGACCGATGTGGATTGACTGGATGTCGCAGTAGGAATAGGTCTGCTGGAGTTCGGGCGTCAATGCCACGGCACAGCCGTAAGAGCCGCTACCAGAGTGGAGCAGCGAGCCGCGGGTGACGTTGTCGTCGCAATAGCCCATGATGAGTTGGGCATGGAGGGGAAAGGTGAGGAGCAGCAGGGCGATGACGGCGAGCATCCTGCCCAAAGCACGGGAAACGATGCTTTCGGTGTGGCCCCCTATTATATATTTAAAAGGTGTCATGATATATTTAAAAGGTGTCATGGGCGAAAGAACTTATGGACTTCGGTCGATTCGTCATCCATCAGCAGCAGGAGGATATAGACGCCCGAAGGGTAGTGAGACATGTTGATTTCGCTGACCGAGCCTGGTTGAACGATGAGACGCTGGCCGGCAGCATTGAGCAGTGTCCAATGGCGGATGGGGCGATTGGAGTCGACCTGTAGAGTGTTGCCTTGCCAACGGACCTGCGAGTCGGTTTGCACGGCGATGGGCTCAATGCCGACAAATGACGATCCGCGCCTGCCGAAGAAGGTGAGCGAGAAAGGAAAGTATCCTTGACCGTCAGCGAAGACAGCGTCAGGCACCAGAAGGCGGAAGTCGTAGTCGCCGGCCGGAATTGAGCCCAGACGGATAAGGTGATTGTCAATCACGTCGCCTGGACACCAGTTGGAGAACGACTGCCACGAGTCATCGCTCTTGGCGCTGCCTCCATAGATGCCATTCGACTGAGTATTATATTGGCGGAAAGGTTCGCACGACGAGCGACCGGGTCGGAACACTTCAGCCATCCACTCGTTGACCCAGACGTAGTGCAAGCGGCGGTTGTATTCCTCACCGCCCGAGTTGGAGCCGTGGTTGGAGTTGATCATCAGGAAGAGAGCATCGTCCATCGGCTCGTCCAGATGCACTTGATAGTGCGCGACGGTGGTTCCCGCCTCGTCGGTATTACGGAGGTTGATGTAGCGTTCGTATACCAATGGGAGGGTCAGTTGTCCACCATCGGTGGGGGAGTAGCAGCCAGTGCTGACCACGTCGAGTGTGCCGGCGAAGACGTCATTGCGCCCTGAGCAGCCCGAAATCTGCGTGTTGGCAGCATAAGGCACACCCTCGAGGTGGAACTCCAGCCAGAGGTTCATCGTGTCGCGCAGCGCACGGTCGTGCAGCAGTGGAGAGAGGAACGAGATGTCCCAAGAGTAAGGGACGTCTACCCCCTTATTCTTGTCCATGAAGGGAGTGATGAAGCGCGCCACCTCGATGCGTTGTATATCGGGTGCCGTGTTGCCTAATCGACCGGAGTAGGAGCCATGCCGGCCGTCGTTGTAGTCGACGCTGTCCTTCGACATCAGTACCAGGTCGACCGAACCTATGCGGTCGTAATTGTCACAGAGAGCGGTGATGGTGACCTCAAGGCGCAAGGTGTCGCCCATCTGGTCGAGGTCGGCGGCAGGCAGCAGGGTAGTGAGGCGCGAGTTATTGAGACGCAGAATGCCTTCGGGTGTGGGATGGTCGGCAGCATTGACTGTGCCGGCGTAGACATCGTAGAAGGTGATGTGGTCGTAGTAGCGGAAGCGTTGTTCCGCAGCCGACTGTGCACATAACATTGCCTCGCAGCCGAGATGCGGCGCGAGGCAAAGGAGAGTCAGCAGGGAAATAATGAGCTTTTTAGACATGAAGAGAAGAATATGCGGCTAAAAGAGAAGAATATGTGGCTAAGCCGTTCGATTAAGGAAATTCGTCGTTGGGTGCATCAGAGCGGCAGGCACTTCTGTTCGAGCCAGTCGCGGTCCTCGGGAGTGAGATGAGGAGCCAGTGTGGTGAAGCACCAGCGGTTGTAGTCGTTGAGCCACTGCAGTTCGGCAGGGTCGAGCAATGCCTTGACGACACATGAGGTGTCGATGTAGCAGAGGGTCAGCGTCTCGAGGCACTGGAACTCGCCTTGTTCAGCGGGGTCGCAGGGAGTAGCGTCGGGCGCCTCGCGGCCGACATCGAACGGACGTACCAGCACGCAGTTCTCATGACGGATGCCATAGCTGCCACCGATGTAGATGGCCGGTTCGTTTGAGAAGATCATGCCGTCGAGCAGCGGTTGCGGGTTGTGCTCCATTCGCACCGACTCCGGTCCCTCGTGAACGCCCAGGTAATGCCCCACACCATGTGACGTGCCGTGGCGGTAGGTCTTGCCGTCGCGCCAGAGGTCCATACGTGCCAAGGCATCGAGTTGGTCACCACGGGTGCCGCGAGGGAAGACGGCGCGAGCCAGTCGGATGTGGCCCTTGAGCACCAGCGTGTAGTCGCGCTTCATTGCCGGGCTGACATTGCCGATGCCGATGGTGCGGGTGATGTCGGTAGTGCCGTCGAGATATTGACCGCCCGTGTCAATCAGCAGCAGACCGTCGCCTACGATGGGCACGTCGCAAGCATCCGAGGGCTCATAGTGTGGCATGGCGGCATTCTCGTTCCAGCCGACGATGGCGGGGAACGATTCCTGTCGATAGAGAGGCTGCTCGCGGCGGAAGTCTATCAGCCTGCGGACGCAGTCCATCTCGGTCACCTCGTTGCCAATGCCGAAAGTGCCGTCTTCGCGCACCACGAATTCCTGTCCGGCGCTGAGTTGTCCTTCGAGCCAATGGTAGAAGCGCGTAAGGGCAATGCCATCCTTGAGCATGGCGGAACGGAAACCCTCGATTTCGGTGGCGTTCTTGATGCCCTTGAGGAGCTGGATGGGGTTGTGCTGGGCAATGTCGGGTCGTTGAGCCATCAGTTGGTCGCGGAAGGCAGGCGCCTCGTCGTAGCCGCGGATGGCGATGTTGAGTCCGAGCAGATATTCTCGCACAGCATCGGTCAACTTGCATTCGTCAATAAATAGTACCGAACCTTCCCGGCTGAGGTAGAGGTAACTGATGAAGACCGGAGTACACTGGATGTCCGAGCCGCGGAGGTTCAGCGTCCATGCTATCTCGTCGAGTGCCGAGATCCACAATCCGTCGCCTCCCTGCTGCTCTACGGCGGTGAGGATGCGGTCGATGCGGGCGGAGGTTGCCTCGCCGCTGTACTGCTCCTTGTAAATCTCCACCTTGTCGGTCGGGAGGGCAGGACGGTTCTTCCAGAGCGGGCTGATGAGGTTGACGTCCTCGTCGACCTCCACGCCGAAGAGGATGCGGCGGTCTCCACCCATGCAGTTGTTGTCATGGGCGGCCTTGTAGTCGTCGAGCCATTCGCTGACGGTGGGCACACCAGCCACCTTCATTTTCATGAGGTGGAAGGGTGAACCTTTGAGCTGCTGCTCGCCGGAGATGAAGAATCGGCTGTCAGTCCAGAGCAGTGCCTCCTGCTGTGTGATGAGCACGGTGGCCACGTCGCCTCTGAATCCCGTCAGCCACTCGATTTCCTTCCAGTGGTCGGGGAGGTATTCACTCTCGTGAGGATCGTTGTTCTCCATCACGTAGATGTCGATGCCCTGCTTCTGCATGAGCTCGCGCAGTTTCTTGATTCGGGTATGGGTTGCTATCATAATTGGGGGTGCTGCTGTTGGCAGCGTTGTTTCGTTGCTTAGTTTCCGGCTAAATGCTATTTAGACGGCGCAAATTTACATAACTTTTTTGAAAAACGGAAGAAAATTGGCAAATATTTGCAATTTTCCCTCAAAATATTTGGTCAAACCGTCAAAAATGTCTAAATTTGCACCCGCTTATCAAGGTGGTAAGCACCCGACGAGCCCAAGGCCATTAGAAATGGAGATGTAAAAAAGGGGGCCGGGCGAGCCGGATCACTTAACAAAACCCGTACGATATGATCATTGTACCCGTTAAGGAAGGCGAAAACATCGAAAAGTGCCTGAAGAAGTTCAAGCGCAAGTATGAGAAGACCGGAGTCATCAAGGAGCTCCGCCGTCGTCAGCAGTTCGATGCTCCTTCACAGCTCAAGCGTGTGAAGATGGAGCGCGCCATCTACGTTCAGCACCTCCAGGAGGCTGCTGCCGAGTAAGCCATTGCTGCTCATCACGGATGTTGACCCATCCACCGAACTAAGGAATCAGAACCTTCCGTCACGGGAGCGACTGGTTCCTTATTTCTTTTATTATCTGGCATTCTCAAATGGTTTAGAAATTGCAAAAACTGGAGAAAGAAACTCCCATTTTTGGCAAAAATATGTAAACAAGCATTCCAAAAACCTTAAAAAATGTTCAAGAATGGGGGTTAAATGTAAGTTTTTCGAAACAAAATCCCGATAATCCAAAAAAAAACATTACCTTTGCACCCGCAAAATGTGTTAATAAGGTAATGAAAGATTCTGTCAAACCCGATTATTTATTTGAGGTAAGTTGGGAGGTCTGCAATAAGGTGGGCGGTATCTACGCCGTTCTCTCCACCAAGGCTGCCACGTTGAAGAAGCAGCTCGGCGACAACCTCTGCTTCGTAGGTCCCGATCTGTGGGACCAGCAGGAGTCTCCCTTCTTCGATCCCTCATCAGCCACCCCAGAGCTCGCAGAATGGGCTCAGAAGGCACAGGCAGAGAACCTCAAGGTCCGTGTAGGACGTTGGAAGGTTCCGGGCGAGCCATTGGTAGTCCTCGTTGACTTCCGTCCGCTCTATGCCGTCAAGAATGCCTTCTATGGTCAGATATGGGAGTGGTATGGCGTCAATTCGATGGCTGCCTATGGCGATTATGACGAAGGTTGCACCTTCGCCCATGCTGCTGCACGCGTCATCGAGAGCCTCTTCAAGCATCTCTGCCCACTCCGCAGCAATGCCGTCGCCCACTTCAATGAGTGGACCACCGGAATGGGCGTCCTCTATCTTAAGCATCAGGTGCCTGCACTCGCCACCGTCTTCACCACCCACGCCACTTGCGTAGGTCGTAGCATCTGTGGCAACAATAAGCCTCTCTACGACTATCTCGGCGGTTACTTCGGTGACCAGATGGCCGACGAACTCAATATGACTTCCAAGCACTCTGTCGAGAAGCGTGCCGCTCAGGAGGCTGACTGCTTCACCACTGTGAGTGACATCACGGCGGCTGAGTGCAATCAGTTGCTGGAGCGTATGCCTGTGGTCACTCCCAATGGCTTCGAGGGCGACTTCGTGCCGAAGGGTACCGCCTTCAGTCGTGAGCGCAAGGTGAGCCGTCAGGCTTTCAGCCGCGTAGTGGAGTGCCTCACTGGTCACAAGCCAGCCGAGGATGCCATCTTCATCGGTACTGCCGGTCGCTGCGAGTTCAAGAACAAGGGCATTGATGTCTTCCTCGATGCCATGAGCCGCCTGCGTAGTCTGCAGCCCGAGCGCGAGATTGTCGCCTTCATCATGGTGCCCGGTTGGGTGCAGGAGCCACGCGCCGACGTTCGTGGTCGCTACGAGAGCCAGGAGGAGTTCGCCACCGGCTTGAGCGATGCCGTCTTCACGCACGCCGTTCACAATTACAATGAGGATGTCATCCTCAACCGTATCCACCAGCTCGGTTTCCGCAACGAGAAGGACGACAAGGTCAAGGTGATCTACATCCCTTGCTATCTCAATGGCGACGATGGCTTGCTCAACCGCAGCTATTATCTGATGCTCGCTGGTCTGGACCTCTCGGTCTACCCCAGCTACTACGAGCCTTGGGGCTACACTCCCATGGAGTCGTGCGCCTTCGCTGTGCCCACCATTACCACCAGCCTCTCGGGCTTCGGTATGTGGTGCAAGAGCATTGGCAAGGACAACGACATCCTCGATGGCGTGGCAGTCATCCCACGTGGCGACTCCAACTATGATCAGGTGGTCACCGCTGTAGCTGACTGCGTGATGCGTTTCGCTGACGTGCCTAAGGCCGAGATCAAGGCCATTCGTCAGGAGGCACGTCGCCTTGCCACCCGTGCCGGTTGGCACAACTTCATCAAGTACTATGAAGTTGCTTTCGACCAGGCACTGCGTGCCGCATCGCTCCGCAAGGGGGTGCAGGCAGCCAATCAATAGTCAACAATAATTTACTCATTTTAAATATATAATAAGAACTATGAAAGTACAGGTAAGTAATACCAACGCCCCTGTCTGGCGCGATATTACCGTCAAGTCTAACCTTCCTGCCGAGCTCGAGGGTCTGCACACTGTAGCTCGCAACCTCTGGTGGGCGTGGGATACCGATGCCCGCCGTCTCTGGCGTGAGCTCGATTATCCATTGTGGCGTGCTACTGGCCACAATCCACTCGCTATGCTCGAGACCATGTCTCTCGACCGTCTCAACGAGATTGTTGCTGACAAGAAGCTCATGAAGAAGGTTGATGCAGTGGTTGCTCACTTCAACGAGTACATGGCTCAGCCCGTCAATACCAAGCGTCCTTCGGTCGCCTACTTCTGCATGGAGTACGGTCTCACCGCTTGCCTCAAGATCTACTCTGGTGGTCTTGGCATCCTCGCTGGTGACTATGTCAAGGAGGCTTCGGATTCCAACATCGACTTCTGCGCCGTTGGTTTCCTCTATCGTTTCGGCTACTTCACCCAGACCCTCTCTGCCGATGGCAGCCAGGAGGCCAACTATGAGGCTCAGAACTTCGATCAGCTCCCCATCGAGCAGGTCAAGGAGGCTGATGGCTCGCAGGTCATCCTCGAGGTGCCTTATCACGATGGCATCATGGTCTATGCCAAGGTATGGCAGGTCAATGTAGGTCGCGTCAAGCTCTATCTGCTCGACACCGACTTCGACCGCAACTCTGAGTGGGATCGCTCCATCACCCACCAGCTCTATGGCGGTGACTGGGAGAACCGTATCAAGCAGGAGTACCTGCTCGGCGTCGGTGGTGTCCTGCTTCTCAACAAGCTCGGCATCAAGAAGGATGTCTATCACGCCAACGAGGGTCACGCAGCCCTGATGAGCGCCCAGCGTATGGCTGACCTCATCGAGAAGGAGGGTCTCAAGTTCAATGAGGCTCTCGAGGTTGTCCGCTCCAGCTCGCTCTATACCTGCCACACCCCTGTTCCTGCCGGTCACGACTACTTCGAGGAGGGTCTCTTCTACAAGTATATGTCGCACTTCGCTGGCAAGCTCGGCATCGATTGGGCCGACTTCATGAACATGGGTCGTGAGACTCCCGGTGAGGGCAAGTTCTCGATGTCAGTCTTCGCACTCAACACCTGCCAGGAGGCCAACGGTGTCAGCTGGCTCCATGGCGAGGTCAGCAAGAAGATGTTCGCTCCCGTATGGAAGGGCTATGCTCCTGACGAGCTCCATGTAGGTTACGTCACCAATGGTGTACACCTCCCCTCATGGGCAGCCAGCGAGTGGAAGGCATTCTACACCAAGCTCTTCGGCGAGGGCTATTATGAGACCCAGACCGAGGAGGCCATGTGGAAGAAGATCTACGAGGCTGATGACGAGGAGATCTGGAACATCCGCAAGGGTCTCAAGAACAAGCTCTTCGACTTCATCAAGGAGGAGGTTGCCAACAACCTGCGCAAGAAGCAGGAGAATCCTGCCAAGATCCTGCAGGCTGTCAATGCACTCAATCCAAACGCACTGACCATCGGCTTTGCCCGTCGCTTCGCTACTTACAAGCGTGCTCACCTGCTCTTCACCGACCTCGAGCGTCTCAAGAAGATTGTCAACAATCCTGATCGTCCCGTACAGTTCATCTTCGCAGGTAAGGCTCACCCCGCTGATGGCGGTGGACAGGGTCTCATCCGTCGCATCGTCGAGATCTCACGCATGCCAGAGTTCGTCGGCAAGGTCATCTTCGTCGAGAACTACGACATGGATGTTGCCAAGCGTCTCGTTTCGGGTGTCGATATCTGGATGAACACTCCTACCCGTCCTCTCGAGGCATCTGGTACCTCTGGCGAGAAGGCCATCATGAACGGTACCCTCAACCTCTCCGTCCTCGACGGTTGGTGGTATGAGGGTTACAAGGAGGGCGCAGGCTGGGCTCTGACCGACAAGCGCACCTTCCAGAACCAGGCTCTCCAGGATCAGCTCGATGCTGAGACCATCTACACCATGCTTGAGACTGACATCGTCCCCATGTACTTCACCAAGAACCGCAAGGGCTATTCGCCTGAATGGGTCAAGGCCATCAAGGACTGCCTCTGCAAGATTACTCCTCACTTCACCATGCGCCGTCAGCTCGACGACTACTACGATCGCTTCTACACCAAGGAGGGCGCTCGTGCCAAGAAGCTCGCTGCCAATGGCTACAAGCTCGCCAAGGAGATTGCTGCCTGGAAGGAGCATGTCGCTGAGAACTGGGATAGCGTCGAGGTCCTCAACATCGACATCGATGAGGCAGCTATGAATGCCGGCCTCGCAGTAGGCAGCAGCCACAAGGTTACCGTCAAGGTCGATGGCAAGGCCATCGCTGGCGATCTCGGACTCGACATGGTCGTTACCGAGAGCGGTGACGGTGCAGCTCACAACTACCGCACCAAGGAGATGCAGGTTGTCAGCATCGAGGGCTCTGTCATCACCTTCACCATTGACTACCCTGTCAAGTACTCGGGTGCCTACAAGTTCGGCTTCCGCCTCTTCCCCAAGAACGATCTCCTGCCTCACCGCATGGATTTCGCCTACACCAAGTGGTTCTAATCCTCCAAGGGTTCCCATCATATCGGGGGCTGTGTCAATGCGACGCAGCCCCTTTTTTTAGATTACGGGGTGGCTCAGTTGCCTCAATTTTGTCTTCATTTCGCTATATTTTTTGCCAAATCAGCAAAAAAATGCCTCCATCCATACCATTATTCTAAAAAAATCCTTATCTTTGCCTCGCATTTTCTTATCCTCTTCATTCGTATCATGAAATTCCGACTCCTCCTCTTGACCCTTGCCCTCCTGGCCATCAGTCAGCTGTCCTTTGCTCAATCCATCCCGACTTCGGACGAAGTCGGTCCCTCTGTCATGCCCGATACCATTGCCCCCATCGAGGCTCCCTTCGACATGCCGCAGCTCCAGCGGCCCATGTTCCCTGCTCGGCAGCTCTCCATCAAGCGTATGGGAGCCAAGTCCGGTCGCTTCGTGCGTCAGCAGATCCAGGCAGCCATCGATGCCCTGGCAGCTGAGGGCGGTGGCACCGTCATCATTCCGCGGGGCGACTGGCACACAGGCCGTATCGAACTGCGCAGCAACGTCTGTTTGCATCTCGAGGAGGGTGCCAACGTCTATTTCAGTGGCAACATCGAGGACTATCTGCCGGTCGTTTTCACCCGCAGTGCCGGCATTGAGGCGATGTCGATGGGCGCCATGATCTATGCCTATCGTCAGCGCAACATCGGCATCACCGGCAAAGGACGTCTCATCGGTCCCGGTCGTGACTGCGAGCTCTGGCATCGCAATCCCGGATACGGCACATTTGATAGCTTCGTCCGGTATGATCTCCCGCCCGAGCAGCGCATCTACGACGGTCACGATTCCATCTGCATCTATCTGCCCACCTTTATCGGTCCTGTCAACTGCAGCAATGTCCTCATCGAGGGGGTTGACCTTTCGGAGTGCGTCTTCTGGAACATTGTTCCTACCTATTGCGACTCGGTCATCGTTCGCGGCACCAGCGTCCATAGCGTCGGCCTTCCTATGGGCGACGGTATGGACATCGAGTCGTGCCGCAATGTCCTGCTCGAGTACAATTTCCTCGAGACGGGCGACGACAACTTCACGATCAAGTCCGGTCGTGGCATCGATGGCCTCCGCGTCAATCGTCCCTGCGAGAACATCGTCATCCGTCGCAATCTCACCGCCATCGGCCATGGCGGCGTCACCTGCGGCAGTGAGACGGCAGGCATGATACGCGACGTCTACGTCTGCGACAATGTCTTCGAGGGCACCAACGTCGGTCTCCGCTTCAAGACCCGTCGCCCGCGTGGAGGAGGCGGGGAGTGTCTCTATTATGAACGCAATCGCATCGCCGCAGCCAAGGAGGCCATCACCTTCGATATGCTTGGTTCGGCTGAATACGTAGGTGGTCAGGCGCAGCGTGTGCCCATGGAGGTTAATCGCTTCACGCCTGCCTATCGCAATGTCCGTATCTCTGACTGCATTGTCGAGTCGGGCTCTATCTTCCTCAAGTGTACGGGTATCCCCGAGTCGCCTGCCCGCAACATCGTCATCGAGCGCATCCAGAGCCACACGCATCGCCTCCTCTCGCTCCACGATGCCGACGTAATTCGTCTTTCCGACCTTGATCTCACAGCTGACGATCCTGCCATCGACCTGCTTGATGTCCGCAATCTTCGTATGGATCGTGTCTCGTTCCACGTCCCCGGCGATAAGGTCGATTGGCAGACAGGAGGCGCATTGACCGAGAATCTTCGCCTGGATGGCCAACCATTGTCCGGTCCATCGCGCTGACATAGTGACCGAAATCTATTGAATCAAACCGACAACCTTGTCGTCCGATACACGCTTTGCCCGGAATCCCTTATCTTTGCCCCAAGAAAAAAAGGAAAGTTTCCCGGCAACGAGAGTTGCGAAGGACTTTTTCACTGAGACTGTTTTGTGTTTGATACATTAGATAAGAAAATCCAAGTGCTTATAAGATTCTGAAGAGGCACCGCCGTGAGGCGGGGCCTTTTTGCCTTCTATGAGGGTAAAAAGGCGTCGCGAAGGGTAATAATTGCTCTATTTTGCCTTTTATCGATATTTTTTTTACATTTTTTTTGCTATATTGTCAAAAAATAACTATCTTTGCACCCGTAAAATGCATACATTATTTATAATCTAACACTCGTTATGAAAAAGATTCTCCTTAGTGCAGCTGTGATACTCAGCCTGACAGGAATGGTCGCACCATTTTCTGCAGTCGCCGAGCCAGCCGGAGTCGCTGCCGTGGCTCCCGTCCAGCAAATCACCGTCCGTGGCACCGTCGTCGATCAGAACGGCGAGCCTGTCCCAGGTGCCAGCGTCGTGGAACGTGGCACCACCAATGGTGTCAACACCGACATCGATGGCAAGTTCGTCCTCAAGGCTAATGAGGGCGCTACCCTTGAGATTTCCTTCGTCGGTTATACCAGCCAGCGTGTCAAGGCAGCTCCTTCGGTCAAGGTGACCCTCACGGAGGATGCCGAACTCCTCGAGGATGTCGTCGTCGTCGGCTATGGTACGATGCGCAAGAGCGACCTCACCGGTTCGACCACTTCGCTGCGTTCTGACGCCATCACCAGCGTCGTAGCCGCCAACCCACTCGAAGCCCTGCAGGGCAAGTCCACTGGTCTGGCTGTCTTCAACAACCTCCGTCCTGGTGAGACCCCGACCCTCCGTATCCGTGGTTCAGCTTCCATCTCGGCAGGCAACGATCCTCTCTACGTCGTCGATGGCTTCCCGCTCGTCGATGGTGACCTCAATGATATCAATGCTGCTGATATCGAGTCGATGGAGATCCTTAAGGATGCCTCCGCCACCGCCATCTACGGTTCGCGTGGTGCCAACGGTGTCGTCATGATCACCACCAAGAAGGGCGCCGAGGGCCGCAAGAACCTCAGCGTTCATGCCAATACTGCCATCAACATGCGCAGCCGCCTCATCGAGACCATTTCGGGTCAGGACTTCATCAACTACATGACCAAGGCCGCTGCCAACCAGGGTTCTACCAATCCCTTCCCTAATGGCTACACTGTCACCGATGTCGATTGGCAGAAGGAGATCATCGAATCGACCTCCCTCACCCAGGACTATGGCCTGACCATCGATGGAGCCCATGCAGGCACCAACTACATGTTCTCCGCTGCTTACTACGACCAGGAGGGTCTCATCAAGGGCACCGACTACGAGAAGTTCTCTATCCACAACAACCTGCAGCACAAGTTCAACAAGTACATCACCATCGGCTCCTCGATGCAGCTCACCACCTCCACCACTGACAAGATTGGTTCGGACCTGACCTACGATATGAGCCTCACCAACGACATCTTCCGTTGGGGCTGGCCCACCGATCCTGTCTATAACGAGGATGGCTCATACAACATTGTCAACCACGGTGACTGGTTCAATCCCGTCGCAGATGCTGCCAATCAGACCAACCGCACCAAGTCGACCCGCTTCCTCGGCAACTTCTTCCTGCAGGTCGATTTCACCAAGCATCTCAACTACCGCATGAACATCGGTTATGACGTCAAGAACTCCAACCGCTACTATTGGCTCGGCAACCAGTCGGCCAAGTCCATCGGCAACGACGTCTCCACCGGTACCGGCGATCACCTCTGGAGCCGTCAGCGTTCCAAGCTGATCGATAACATCATCACCTACACCAACAAGTGGGGTCAGCACCATCTCACCCTCACTGGCGTCTATTCCTGGCAGGACTACAAGTACACCTATTCCGAGATGTCCGGTTCCTTCGCCGACATGACCCTCCAGGCCTACGACTTCTCAGGTGTCGATCAGAGCACTCTCTCGGCCAGCAGCAGCACTTACAGCAACCGCCTCATCTCCTGGACGGCGCGTGGCGCCTACAACTATGCCGACAAGTACCTCCTCACCGCTACCGTCCGTTTCGATGGCTCCAGCCGCTTCGGTGCCGACTCCAAGTGGGGCACCTTCCCCTCCGTCGGCCTTGGCTGGCGTGTCAGCCAGGAGGAGTTCCTCAAGGACAACACCGTCCTCACCGACCTCAAGATCCGTGCCTCTTATGGCGTCACTGGCAACCAGGAGATCGGCAATTACAAGTCGCTCTCGCAGCTTTCTACCAGCACCAGTTCGGCCAACTACAATGATGGCACCAACGCCCTGCTTGGCTACTACGAGACGGTAGGCAACAGCAAGCTCCAGTGGGAGCGCACCACCCAGGTCGATGCCGGCTTCGATGCTCAGCTCTGGGGTCGTGTCAATGTCAACTTCGACTACTACGACCGCACCACCGACAACCTGCTCTACAGTGTACCTATCCCATCGACCTCGGGCTTCTCGACCGTGCTCAGCAACGTTGGCAAGGTCAACAACCACGGTATTGAGGCTGCCATCAGCGCTGACCTGGTTCGCACCAAGAACTGGACCGTCAACCTCGGTGTCAACTATACCTACAATACCAACGAGATCAAGGAACTCTACGGCGACGTCACCAAGGTTGTCATCAACGATGGCTCTACCACCACCGGTATCGTCTCCGCCCTCGAGGTAGGCCAGCCAGTCAATGCCGTCTTTGCCCGCCACTCGCTCGGCATCATCAAGACCCAGGAGCAGCTCGATGCCTATGTCGAGAAGGTGCCTGGTGTCAAGGGTACCGCTCACATCGGTTCGGAGATGTACGAGGATGTCGATGGCGACGGCCAGATCGGCGTCAATGACTGCCAGAGCATCGGTTCCATCGAGCCTAAGCACTTCTATGGCATCAACCTCAACGTTTCCTACAAGGCCTTCACCCTCAACATCAACGGACAGGGTGCCTGGAACTACGCCTCCATCCTCGGCGCCGAGCACAGCGGCTACCGCAGCACGCAGAGTGCAGCAGCCTGGCGTCTCGGCATGCAGGATACTGGTTCCTACAGCCTCTGGGTCGATAATGGTGTCCGCAATACCCTCGGTGTTCCCTCAGTCGAGGCTTACGAGGATATGTTCGATGCCGAGACCAATCCTGGCGGTGACCATCCCTCGGCTGGCGCCAAGGGCATCTTCCTCAGCGACCGTACCAATGCCGACTGGGCATACTTCGTCCTGAAGAACATCCAGATGAGCTACAACTTCGGCAAGCTCATCAAGCTCAATTACATCAAGGACCTCACCTTCAACGTCAACCTCCAGAATGTCGCAGCCTGGGCCAATCACTCCGGCTACAACCCTGAGAGTGGTGATACCTCCAACCCCTACGCCCGTACCCTTATGTTCGGTCTCAGTGCTAAATTCTAAATCCCTGCTTACACTATGAAAACTGTCAAATATATTCTCGCCGCTGCCCTGCTGACCTCCGCACTCCTCGGCGGTTCGGCCCTGACCAGCTGCAGCAACCTCGATGAGCAGGTCTATACCTTCATCGATCCCAACTCCTTCTACAATTCTGAGGAGGAGATTTCGGCCACCCTCAATGGTGTCTATAACCGCTTCCGCGCCATGTACACCACCAACAGTCAGCTCTATCTCGCACAGATTGAGCTCCTCTCTGACCAGGGTGTCCCCACCTACAACAAGAACAACATGGAGCTCATCAACAAGTGGGACGGCGTGCAGAATGCCTCCGCTTCGAATGGCGTCCATAAGGTATGGCCTTGCTGCTATGAGACCATCAACCGTGCCAACATCGTCCTCGGCCGTGTCGATGACGTCGCCATGACCGATCAGTCTCGTGACTGGATCAAGGGTCAGGCCTACTTCCTCCGTGGCTATTCGTTCTTCACCCTCGCCCGCTGCTTCGGTGGCGTTGCTCTGCCATTGACCTATACCAATGGTGTCGAGGGTCTCGAGATCGCCCGTTCTACCTACACTGAGACTTACGACCAGATTATCGCCGACCTGCAGCAGGCTGAGTCGCTCCTCCCCACGCGTGGTACTTCGGACTACGACGTCTGGCGTGCCTCCAAGGGCGCTGCCGAGGCTGCCCTCGGTGAGGTCTATCTCTATCGCGCTTCGCTCGCCGACGTCATGGGTGAGGCCAGCCAGCAGGACTACTTCTACACCCAGGCGCGCGACTACAGCAAGAAGGTCATCGACTCCAAGGTCTATAGCCTCATGCCCAACTATGTCGACCAGTTCTACTGGTTCAACGAGGCTGGTGCCAAGAACTGCCAGGAGTCCATCTTCGAACTTCAGTTCGCCAACGCCCAGAGCCAGGACAACGGCATGCACGTACGCTTTGGCCTCGGTCGTACTTACTCGAACTATATGGGTTGCTACCAGTATGCCCGTATGGGTGTCTCTCCCTATATCTACGAGGAGATGGTACGCAATGGCGACAAGCGCGCTGAAGTCTTCCTTACCTACTTCGAGGAGAACGACGGTACCGCTCATCGTTACAACATGAATACCCGCCACTGGGAGCCCTACATCACCAACGACCGCAACGTCGAGCACACCTGCGTCTTCAACTGCAAGTACTTCGACCAGCACACCGATGCCTCCCTGCAGCGCCCCAATGCCAACTTCCCCATCCTGCGCTACTCTGAGGTCCTCCTCAACTACGCCGAGGCTGCCAACCACCTCACTTCGGGCGATGGCTTGAGCTATCTCAATGAGGTTCGTGCCCGTGCTGGCCTGAGCTCCAGCTTCACCGGTTCGCAGGCCGAGATTGACAACGAGATCTTCAACCAGCGCCGCTACGAGTTCGTCGGTGAGGGCAAGATCTTCTACGACGAGCTCCGTCGCGACGTCCTCTCCACCCTTTCGGCCAACAAGCTCGCCAAGGGTTATGCTGACGGTCTCAGCTACTTCGATGTCGGCACACCTCTCTTCTCGCCCAAGAAGGGCTTCCTCTTCCTCATCCCACAGAGCGACCTCGACTCCAACTCCGCTCTCGAGCAGAACCCCGTTCCTCAGTCTCGTTAACCTCCGACCATAAGAGGGGAGGCCTTCCATGGCCTCCCCTCTTCCATTTTCCAAGCTCCTTGTCCCACTCGTCTCCCTCTTCACACGCTCTTCACACGCTCCTCACCAATGCGCTCCCATCATCTTCTTTCCTTTGCCCTCGCCCTTCTCCTCAGCACCTTCTTTTCCCCCTCCCTCTTCGCTCAATCCTCCCCCTCGCGGGGGACCGAGGGGGGCTCTCTCTCCTGGCAGTCCCTCGCCCAGCATCAGCCCGTCCCTGACTGGCTGCGCGATGCCAAGTTCGGCATCTATTGCCATTGGGGTGTCTACTCGGTCCCCGCTTATGGCAACGAGCAGTATTTCCACTACATGCACTGCGATGCCTCGTCGGGCGAATATGCTCCTGGCGAGCAGTTCCTGATGGGTGAGCGCGAGCGGCAGGAGGCTATCTATGGCCCGCTCTCGGAGTTCGGCTATCACGACTTCATCCCGATGTTCCGTGCCGAGCATTTCGATGCTGACGACTGGGCGCTCCTCTTCCAGGAGGCTGGTGCCCGCTTTGCCGGCATCGTCGCCGAGCATCACGACGGCTTCGCCATGTGGGACTCCAAGGTCACCCCCTTCTGCGCCGCGCAGATGGGGCCGAAGCGCGACTGCGTAGGTGAGATTGCCCAGGCTGTCCGCAAGCGTGGTCTCAAGTTCTTCGCCTCGCTCCATCACGAGATCAACTACACCTACGTCAAGGTGCAGGAGGGTTGGGCGGCCAACAATCCCAAGTACCGGAAGCTCTACGGCTGTCTCATGCCGCACGACGAGTGGCTCCAGATGTGGTCCGACAAGTGCGACGAGGTCATCGACCAGTATTCGCCCGACCTCCTCTATTTCGATGCCTGGATGGACCAGATTCCCGAGGAGCGTCGCCTCCGCATGGTGCAGCATTATTTCAACCATGCCGCCCAGACCGGTCAACAGGTCGCCTTTACCTATAAGTATAAGGAGTTTCCCCGTACGGTCGGCATGCTCGACCACGAGATGTCGTCGCTCAACGACATCGACACCATCCCCTGGCTCTGCGACTTCACCATCGCCGACGGCTACCACAAGTCGTGGGGCTACGTCAAGGGCATGCAGTACATCAGCCATCGCGACATCCTCCATCGCCTCATCCAGGTGGTCAGCAACAACGGCCAGCTCCTCCTCAACGTCGCTCCTATGGCCGATGGCACCATCCCCCAGGCACAGCGCGACATCCTTGCCAACGTCGGCGTCTGGCTCTGGTCCTACGGTGAGTCCATCTATGGCACCCGTCCCTACCACGTCTCGCACGAGGAGGCCAGCCTCGTCCCCGCCGGCGGCTCCCCCACCGTTCGCGTCCACTACACCACCAAGAACGCTGGGCACACCCTCTATGCCATCCTTCTCGACTGGCCTGGCACCGACGTCACGCTGCTGCTCAAGGAGGTCCACGAGCCTGTCCGTCAGGCCATCCTCCTCTCCGTCAAGAAGAACTTCGAGTGCCCCACCCGTCTCACCCCCGAGGGCCTTCTCGTCACCATCCCCCGCGGCGCCCGTCTGCCCTCCGATGTCGCCTCCGTCATCCGTCTCACCTTTGAATAATCTGACTCCATGCGTCCAATCCATCATCTTCTATTGCTTCTGCTCTCCCTCCTCGCTTGTTCAGGATGCGCCCCCCAAGGTCCCTCCGTCTTCATCGACATCCCTGACGATGCCAGCCCTCGTATGCTCTTCGGTGCCGAGCAGCTGCAGCAGGCATTGATCGGGCAGCATTGCACGATCAGTCGGGACTCTGCCTCTGCCGACCTGCTGATCTGCCTCGCTCAGGCTTCGCCGGCCGATTCTTTGCCCCGTGAGGGTTTCTACCTCACCACCATGGGCAATAAGACCCTCATTCGTGGCAATGATGCCACCGGCTCTCTCTATGGTTGCCGTGAACTCATCGATAGCTACATCAGTCGCGGCAACTTTCAGTTCCCCGCCGACTTCTCCGATGCTCCCGAGATGGTGCTGCGCGGCCCCTGCGTCGGTGTGCAGAAGACGCAGTTCCTACCCGGTCGTGCCGTCTACGAGTACCCCTATACGCCCGACAACTTCCCCTGGTTCTACGACAAGGAGATGTGGCTCCGTTACCTCGACATGATGGTCGAGAACCGCATGAACTCGCTCTATCTCTGGAATGGTCACCCCTTCGCCTCGCTGGTTCGCCTTGAGGATTATCCTTTCGCTGTCGAGGTCGACTCTGCCACCTTCGAGATGAACCGTGACCTCTTCTCGTTCCTCACCACTGAGGCCGACCGCCGTGGCATCTACGTCATCCAGATGTTCTACAACATCATCGTCTCGAAGCCCTTCGCCGAGCATTACGGCATCAAGACGCAGGATCGCAACCGTCCTATCGACCCGCTCCTCAGCGACTATACCCGCAAGTCCATTGCCGCCTTTGTCCATGACTATCCCAATGTCGGCCTTCTCATCACCCTCGGTGAGGCGCTCAGTGGCAACGACCGCAAGCTCGACTGGATGATCAATACCATCATCCCCGGCGTCAAGGACGGACTTGCCCAGTCGGGACGCACTGACGAGCCGCCCATCCTGCTCCGTGCCCACGATGTCGACTGCAAGGCGGTGATGGATCAGGCACTCCCCATCTATCAGAACATCTACACGATGCACAAGTACACCGGCGAGTCGCTCACCACCTATCAGCCCCGTGGACCTTGGGCTCAGATCCATCGCGACCTCGCCGCCCTCGGTCCCGTCCATGTCGAGAATGTCCACATCCTCGCCAACCTCGAGCCCTGGCGCTGGTCGTCGCCCGACTTCGTGCAGCGCACGGTCGGTGCCATGCACTCCGTCCACCATGCCAATGCGCTCCACCTCTTTCCTCAGTCGGCCTATTGGGATCATCCCTACACGGCCGACGACCTCGGTCCGGACGATGGCAGCGGGGATGCCCCTGTGGTCGATGGCCGCAAGCGTGAGTATCAGATCGACCGCGACTGGATGTGGTTCGCCACTTGGGGTCGCTATGCTTGGCATCAGGAGCGACCACGTGAGGAGGAGGTCGCCTATTGGGACCAGCGCCTTGCCGACTACTATGGCACCTCCACGGAGACTGCCGACCAGATTCGTCAGGCCTACGAGGCGTCGGGCGAGATTGCCCCGAAGCTTCTGCGCCGCTTCGGCATCACCGAGGGCAATCGCGAGACGCTCTTGCTCGGTCTCTTCATGAGCCAGCTGGTCAATCCCTACAAGTACACCATCTATCCAGGCTTCTACGAGAGCTGCGGACCCGAGGGCGAGAAGCTCATCGAATGGGTGGAGCGTGAGTGGACTGACCAGCCTCATGTCCCTGACGGTGAGTTCCCGCTCGACATCGTGGAGCAATGTATCGACCATGGCGATGCCGCTCTCACTGCCATTCTGGAGGCGGACAAGGGACAGATCACGCAGCATCACGACGAGTTCCTTCGTCTGCGCAACGACATGGCATGCTATCGCGAGTTCGCCCACTTCATGTACTGCAAGGTGCAGGCGGCGCGCCTCGTCCTCGATTACCAATGGAGCCACAAGCTGCACGCTGCCGCCGAGGCAGAATGCATCGGCTATCTCGATCAGGCGGTACCTCTGCTGGAGCAGAGTCTCCAGCATTATCTCCGCCTCGTCCAGCTCACCGAGGGCCATTATCTCTATGCCAACTCCATGCAGACGGCGCAGCGCCGCATCCCTATCGGTGGCGACAATGGACAGAACAAAACTTGGGCGGAGCTTCTCCCAGCCTACGAGCGTGAGCTCGAGGCTTTCCGCGCTCACATCGCTGATCTGAAGGCAAGTGCTGGGGCGGGTGCCCCGAACTCGACATCTTCAGGGTCAAGTGGAAACGGTTCGGCCGCTGGCGTAGGGACACTGGCGGCGGCGAACGCGGCGACTGACGAATCCTGTCGCCTCCTTTCTCCCTATCGTCCCGTCCTGCTCAAGCCTGGCGCCCGGCTCTTCACCAACCTGCCGGATGCCGTCGTCGATACCCTCGCTGCTGAGCTTCAGGGGCTCACTGCCTTCGCCATCGAGGCGCGCAAGCCGGGTCAGACGGTCCAGAAGGTGCTGGAGGGCGGAGCCTCTGCACAGTCTGCAGGCCTCGCGCTTGAATTCGAGGCTCAGGAGCCTGTGCATCTGCTGGTAGGCTATTTCCGCGACGACCAGTCGCGCTATGCCAAGGCACCCCGCCTTGAGACGGATGCCTCGGCCAATGAGTATGGTCAGGCAGATCCGCAACTCGTCAGTGCCATCCGTCTGAAGGGCATGCCTCTGGTCAATGTCCATACCTATAGCTTCCCCGCTGGTCACCACGTCCTCCACTTGCCCGAGGGCTATCTGCTGCTGCTCGGATTCACTACGGGCAATGTTCAGCCACGCAACTGTGCCGTCGGTGGCGCCGACGATGCCGTCGACTGGCTGTTCTATTGAGATGCAGGCTCCATAAATCCATCCAGTTTTTCCTCTTAAAAAATAAAAACAACTATGATCAAACTTCAGCAAATCACCACCTTCGACCAGCTCTATAAGACTCACGGCGCGCAGACCGGCAACATCCTGGTCGATGCCGTCGTCGAGGGCATCATTCATTCCCGCATTCACGAGACCCGCGAACTGGCTATCCTCTTGGATGCCGACGACCGCATGCTCAGCAAGGCAATGGAACTCTTCGTCGGCATTCCTCTCAAGGAAATGATCCTGCAGTGGCGCGCCCGTCAAGTCATCGACCTGCTCGATGATCCCTCACTCTCCTTCGAGGAAGTGGCGCATCGCGTCGGATATCGGTCCGAGCGCGGTATGATCAATGACGTCCGTAAATACTTCGGTACCACACCGACCATCTATCGTGATGGCGTAATCAATCAGAACGGAGCTTATCTGATGAATGTAGACAAGTCAAAGCTTCATCAAGCTCAAGACAACGCCAAGGCCCTCCACCAGCGTGACTGGGGCAAGTCTCCAGCCAAAGAATAGAAGTGCTCGTACGACGACTTCCATTCTCCGAGCGTGGCATGGAAGTGCTCGTACGACGACTTCCATTCTCCGAGCGTGGCATGGAAGTGCTCGTAC
>R14__coassemble_456_pt1 | contig 28628 bp, 14 predicted proteins | sample R14__metabat2_high_PE_017 | metagenome-assembled genome bin R14 | reverse complement strand
CGCTTGATGTTGGCGATGCAGTCGGTGATGGTCTGCTCTGCCTCGCGGGTGGAGTCGCTCTGGTGTGCCCAATAGGGATAGAGCGACATTCCGACCATGTCCCACTTGGCTCCGTTTGCCTTAAGGCCACCTAGGTTCCAGTCGTAGAGGTCGGGGTTCCATCCGTTGTCGAGGTGGACGATACCGATGGCGTCGGGGAAGACGGACTTGAGGGCATCATATCCTGCGATGAAGAGACGGGCATAGTTCTGGCAGGAATCGGGACGGGCATGTCCGATGGGCCACATCATGCCATTGGAGGTCTCATTGCCTATCTGGACCCAACGGGGGGCGATGTCGTGCTCCCGGAGCAGGGTGAGGACGTCGGTGGTGTGACGCGCTACATCCTGACACATCTCGTCGACCGAGTGTCCCTCCCACGCATGTGGGGTGGGTTGATGTCCGGGATCTGCCCAGGAGTCGCTGTAATGGAAGTCGATCATGATGTCGAGTCCGAGTTCCTTGGCGCGCTGACACTTGACCAGGAGGTCGGAGGCATCGCACCAGGAATCGGGTTGCCACGCTGCATCAGCAGGTATCCACGAGGGACGGGGACGGGAAGCGGGATCGACCCAGACACGCAGACGTACGGCAGTGATGCCGCAGTCCTTCATGGCCTGTGGACAGTCGCACTGGACTCCCGACTGGTTGTAGAAGGGGTAGCCTCGCTGCTCGTATTCGGTGTACCACGAGATGTCGGCTCCGAGGGCGAAGTCGTCGTCGGTGGTCTGCTGCTGGGGTTGCTGATGCGAACAGGAGGTGAGGGTCAACAGACTGGTGACTGCTGTCAGGGTGAGGTTTCGAAATTTCATTTTGGACAAAGTATTAGATATATTGGACAAAAATGCGCTGCAAAGATATATAAAATATGTAAAACATGCAAGTTTCTGGTCGAAAAATTTGCAATTTCGGACAAAAATAAGTATATTTGCACCCGAAAACCTCACATGAGGCAAACGATGCTAAAGACAATCTTCACTATGGCAGAACATTTATCAATCGCAACGGGCTCTAAGTCCGACAAGTACCGGGAACTGTTGCCTCAGATTGAGGCAGTAATCAAATCAGAACCAAACAGGATAGCCAATATGGCGAATGTGGCTGCTATGCTGCACGAGACCTTCGGCTTCTGGTGGACAGGCTTCTACCGCGTGCAGGGCGATGAACTGGTGTTGGGTCCCTTCCAGGGACCGATGGCTTGCACCCGCATCCGTAAGGGACGAGGGGTGTGTGGCACTGCATGGCAGTTGATGCAGACGCAGGTGGTGCCCGACGTGGACAAGTTCCCGGGTCATATCGCCTGCTCAAGCGCTTCACGCAGTGAGATCGTCGTCCCGATCCGCAAGGAAATGGACATCATCGGGGTGCTCGACATCGACAGCGCGGAACTGGGGACGTTCGACGACATTGACGAGGTGTGGCTGGAGCGCATCGTAAAACTGCTGTGAACCCCTCTCCTATCCAATGAAACGACGACACAAAAACATAACAACAAAAGAACAAACGAACACAAAAACATAACAACATGAAACATACATTGCTGGCACTGGCTGCCCTTACCGGGAGCATTGCATTGACTTCATGCAGCAAGGAGGCTACGCCAAAGCAGGAACCTCTGGATGCGTACCTCTTCACCTACTTCACGGACCCTACGCATTCACTCTTCATGGCTGTGAGCTACGATGGATATGAGTTCAAGGCGGTCAACAACAACCAACCGGTGATCAGCGGTGACTCCATCGCTGAACAGCACGGTATACGTGACCCACACATCTACCGCGGTCCGGATGACCGCTTCTACCTCGTCATGACCGACCTCCACATCTTCGGTCAGGAGAAGGGACTGCGTGAGACGCGTTGGGAGCGTGACGACTACTACGGTTGGGGCAACAACCGCGGCATCATCCTGATGCGGTCGGAGGACCTCATCCACTGGACGCACCACGAGGTGCGCATCGACAAGCTCTTCCCCGAAAAGTTCGGTGAACTGGGTTGCGCATGGGCTCCGGAGACCATCTGGGACCCGCAGGAGGGCAAGATGATGGTCTACTTCACCATCCGTCAGCGTCCTGAGGGTGATACGATGGCGGGGAGCATGACCAAGACGAAACTCTTCTACAGCTATGCGAATGCGGACTTCACGACACTGGACACTGAGCCTCAGCTGCTCTTCGATTACCCGGACTCGGACGTACAGGTGCTCGATGCAGACATCTGCCCCATGCCTGACGGTCGCTACTTCATGAGCTACGTGGCTCAGGAGAATCCCGGTGGCATCAAGTACATGATCAGCGACTCGATCAACCACTTCAGCAAGTATGTCAACGAGCAGATTGACAATGAGGACACGGGTTGCGAGGCTCCCAACTGCTGGAAGCGTTATGGTCAGAACAAGTGGGTGCTCATGTACGATATCTATTCGGTACAGCCTCACAACTTCGGCTTCGTCGAGACGTCGGACTTCAAGAACTTCACGCCGCTGGGTCACTTCAACGAGGGCGTGATGAAGGCAGTGAACTTCAGTTCACCCAAGCATGGCAGCGTCATCCCGATCTCGAAGAGCGAGGCCAAGGAACTGGAGGAATACTACTCTTCGAATTAATAGATAGATTTAGAGCTAGGTTAGAGCTAGATTTAGAACTATATTTAAAGCTAGATTTAGAGCTAGATTTAGAACTAGATTTTAAACTAGATTTAGAGCTAGCACCTAAAAAAAATTGAATGTTTCGCAGGATAAGGTACCAATGTGATCCTTAACCTGAGAAACATTCAATTTTTTAATTTTTACTTTTTAATTCATTCCGGGATGAGCTGGAAGCGGAAGGTGTAGTTCTGATAGGGAAGCATGTACTGCTCCTGGGGCCACGCTCCCCAACTGTTCTCACAGGCGACTCCCTGCTGCGCGAGGTCGATGCAGACGTTGGTGAGGGGCTGCGGATCGACGTCAGGGGAGTGGAGGTTGACCTTGCTTTCGCCTTCGTCAAGGGAGGATACGGTGTAGTGAAGGGCACTGGCGGAGAAGGTTGGGAGGGTGTGAGGTTCGGAGGTCGTGACGGGACTGATCAGGAGGCTACGACCAGCGGCGTTCTGAAGCTTCATCCAACGGAGGTCGCAATGGTTGCCATTCTCCTGAGGTCGGATGTAGGGATAGAACTCACGGGTGACGGTGCTCTCGTAGATACCGACGAACTGCGCATCCTTGCGGTCGCTGTAGTTCTCGATGGGACCACGTCCGAAGTAACTGAGCTGTTCGAACTGCTCGGGCATGGGCAGGGTCATACCAAAGCGGAAGAGGGGGGCGATGCCCTTCTCCTCGGGACGGGGTTCACCAGGGGCCGGACGACGATGTGTGGGCTGTGCAGGGGCTGCCTCACCGCTGACGGTCATCTGCTCCTGTACGTCGATGGAACCATCCTGTGAGATGACGTAAGTCAGGACGAGACGTGCCTGCACTGAAGGCATGTCGTAGGTGCAGGTCACCGTACGGAGGCCTTGGGCATCGGTCTGGTCGGTCTTGGAGAGAAGACGCATCTCGGGTTCATGCCAGGCACGGAACTTCATCTGAAGTCCTGCACCGAAGTCGTTGTCGGTGGGGGCACGCCAGAAGTTGGGCTTCAGTTGTTGACCCTCTGCAAGATAATTGACTCCACCCACAAAGTAGCGGGTGAGGAAACCGGTGGTCTCGTCGAACTCGATGACAGACTCTTCGCTTGAATGAGACTCTCCACCTGTCATCTTGCCCCAAAGGCAATTGCTTCGCGACACAGAGAGGGAGCCTCCTTCAACAAGGGGGAGCTGCTGACGGGCAATGACGGTGCCCGCCTTGAGCAGGGGATCGGGGACGCGAAGAGTGTACTCGAGGTTGAGGAAATACTCTGCGCCATCGTTCATCGACGTCGTGAGGGTGAGAGGGAGCTGGAGAGTCTGCTGTGGTGCAATCTGGATGTCGCTGGTGGCTCCGATCTCGACGGGTTCGCCATTGCGCAGGAGCGTCCAATGAAGGAGAACGTTGTCGACGGTACGGAAGAAGTTCTCATTGAAGACCTCCAACACGGGCTTCTGGGAATCTGGATTCGCAGCACCAGTACGGAGCGTGGTCCAGAGGTTCTGGTAGTAATACTGCACCTCGTAGGCATGGGGATTCCAGGTGCGGTCAGGGGCAATGAGACCGTTGTCGCAGAAGTTCTGCGAAGAGGCATCGTAGTCGTTGAAGTCACCACCGTAGGCCCAGATCTGACGACCCTTGTCGTTGGTGCGACGGCAGGACTGGTCGACGAAGTCCCAGATGAAGCCTCCCTGGAACTTGGGGTAACGACGGACGAGTTCCCAATACTCGCGGAAGCCACCTTCGGAATTGCCCATGGCATGGGCATATTCGCATTGGATCAAGGGCTTGTCATTGGATACCTGCTGATGGGTGCGCCAGTCCTCACTGGTGGCATTCTCGCAATAGTCCTTGCAGTTGCGATAACCGTAGTACATGGGGCAGAAGATGTCGGTCCGGCCGGTCTTGCTGGCCTGCTCATACTGGACGGGACGGGAGGGGTCGAATGCCTTGACCCAATCGTAGCATGCCTCGAAGTTGGGACCGTAACCTGCCTCGTTGCCCAGACTCCAGATGATGATGGAGGGGTGATTGAAGTTGCGCTTGACGTTGCGTTCGTTACGCTCCAGATGTGCCTTGGTGAAGTCGCTGTTCTTTGCCAAGGTCTTGTCACCATAACCCATGCCATGGCTCTCGAGATTGGCTTCAGCGACGACGTAGAGTCCGTATTGGTCGCAGAGGTCGTACCAGAAGTTGTCGTCGGGATAGTGACAGGTACGGACGGCATTGATGTTCATCCGCTTCATCTCCTGGACATCCTGCAGCATGCGCTCGTGACTGACGACATATCCTCCGTCAGGATCGAGTTCGTGACGGTCGGCTCCCTTGATGAGGATGGGCTTGCCATTGACCAGGAGCTGCTTGACACCGGAGATGCTGTCGGAAATCTCGATGTGACGGAAACCTACCTTCAGTGGGATGACCTCCATCACCTTACCCATCTGGGTGAGAGTGGCGGTGAGGGTGTAGAGATTGGGGGTCTCGGCGGTCCAGGGACGGACTGCAGGAACCTCCATCGAGGCGGACATCTGACTGCCTCGGATGGTGGTCTGGAAACGGTCGACCTCCTTGCCCTCTGCGTCGGTCAGACTGAACTCGATGTCACCGAAGCCCTTGACCTCGGCATCGATGCTGAGCAATCCGTCGTGGTAGTCGTTGACCAGATCGCCATTGACACGGATGTCCTGGATCTGCACACGCTGGATGCGGGTGTAGAGGTAGCAGTCGCGGTAGAAACCGGAATAACGGAAATAGTCCTGGTCCTCGAGGTAGGAGCCATCACACATGCGGAACATCTGTACGGCGATGAGGTTCTCCTTGCCAGCCTTGACGTAGGGAGTGATGTCGAATTCGGCTTCGAGCTTGTTGTCCTCGCTGTAACCGACGAAGAGCCCGTTGACCCAAAGGTACATGCATGAACCGAAGGCTCCGAAGTGGGCGATAATCTGCTGGTTCTTCCAGTCGGAGGGCACTTCGAAGGTGCGACGGTAGTAACCGACGTGATTCTCCTTGAGAGGGACGAAGGGGGGATTGCTTTCGGCTCGTCCCTCCCAAATGTAGCCTGCACTGACGTAGAAGGGGTCACCGAAGCCGTTGAGCTCCCAGCATCCTGGGACGGGGATGGTGGTCCAGTCGGAGATGTCGTAATTGGGATAATAGAAGTCGGAGAGGAGCGTGTCCGCATCGGGCTGATAGAAGAAGTCCCAGCGACCGTTGAGTGAACGGTAACGTGAGGATGCCTCAGGGATGCCACGACGGGCTGCCTCAGCATTCTCATAAGCGAAGAAATGGGTGTGCATGTCCATTCGCTTCACCTCGTTGATACCTGGCTGTTGCCATGCCTTGGCACAGTATCCGAGGGTACCATGAACAGCTGGAACCTCGTCGAGGCTGGTGGGAATGGAGAGAGGCACTTTGGGTGCAGGTGCCTCCTGCGCTTGCATGGGCAGCGTGAAGGTCACTGCGAATGCAAGGAGAGAAAGTTTGCGATACATTGACGTTGATTATTAGTGATGGACAATGTCAACGGTGTCTGGATGACGCTGCTGACATTGTCCTATTTGCATTCTTTACGGGACTATTCGTAAATCGAGGTGGCAGACAGACGCTTGACCTGTGCCGAAGCAGAGAAGAGCGACTGGAGCTGCTCGGGGGTCATCGTCTTCTGGGGTTGGAAGTTGACCGAGGAGGCATAGGTCTGCAGACTGTAGAGCAACTGCTGCAGTTCGGGACTGTCTGCTCCCTCAGAGAGCAGGTCGATGGCAGAGAAGAGCAGTCGACCCTCTCCTACCCGAGCCTCGAAGACGGTGGCAAGACGACGGTTGCGCATGAAGTTGTCGACCGACTCGACGATGGGACTGGCATTGTCTGCCAGTGAGTCGAGGTCGAGGACGGTGCTGCGCTTCGCCATACGCCACCATTGCCAATTACCGAACATTTCGGTGGGGAACTGGGCAAAGGCGGGATGTTCGGGGTCGCAGAGGATGCCCATCGTTCCTGCCTGCTTGGGGAAGTGGACGGGACTCCAGAAGACAGGGAGGAACTTGCCCTCGAGTCCCAGCAGTGTACCGAGCTGGGGACTGAGGAGGACGGTCCTGCCTGCTGCCAATGCCTGCTGTGCCTCCTTCAGACTTGAGGTGGTGAGGAGGTCGCTGCCCTCACTGAGTGCAGGGAGCGTCGCAGGATAGACCCAAATGGGCCACTCGTTGTGATAGTCGGTTCCTGCAATGGCGAGACGAAGGGTGAGCTGCTTGGCTTCGGTGATGCCAGTCAGACTGAGGGTGAGGCTGTCGACACGATAGACGTCTCCATTGGGGATGTTCTGAAGGGCGATGGTACCCGACTGATTGACAATGTCACCTGCTTCGATGAGTGACCACTCCAAGTCGGTATCTTCGAGAGATTCGCCACTGTAATTGGCTATCTGAAGGTCACAGAGGAGGGGTTCGGAGGCACGGTAGACAGCCTTGTCGAAGTTGGCCAGAGGGACGACGGGAGCACAGAACTGACGGAACCAGTCTGCTTCGACCACATGCTTCGACTCCCAGAAGGCATTGACCAGACCAACCAGGGCAGTGCCCTGTCCGGGGAAGTCCTGGAGTCCGAGGAGCTGATAACCTGAGATGCCCTGGGTCTTCATGGCACGCTCGACCTCCTCCTTGTAGAGGATGGCTGCGAGCTTACCGGATGCCTGGAGCCAGTCCTCCGCACGATTGAGCAGTCCTTTCTGTTCGAGGTCGTTGCGGACGGCACGGAAGTTGCGTGGATCGAGGGTACCGGTGTACTGGTCGATCTCCTTGAGGTCGGGATAAACCGAATACTGTCCGATCTCGTGGGTGATGAGGGGGACGGTGACGGGTCCCATCGAGGCATTGTAGTTCTTGTTGAACGAGGGTGGTTCGGCATCGAAGACGCCCTGACCGCGTACCCAACCGTTGTCGGTCCACTGGGTGACGAAGTACTGATCCTCGGGTTCGTTGTGGCCTCCATGGCCCTTCTCGAAGGTGAAGGAGGTGGTGGTGTAGAGATGACGTGGGTCACGCTGCTTCATGTCTGCCACGAAGGCGTTGAGGAAGTCGAAGTCATACTGCAACTCGTTGCCACAGGAGAGCATGCAGAACGAGGGATGATTGCCATACTGACGGACCACGTTCTCGTACTCATGACGCAGGAAACCGAAGGTATCGGGACAGGGGACGACCTCCGCGGAATGGGTGCGGGTGGAGTCAAGACCCAGGTTGGTCTGCCAGATGGGAAGTTCGACGGAGACGTAGAAGCCCATCTCATCGGCTACCTCGAAGGCAGCCTCAGGGGGACACCAGGAGTGGAAACGGAGATGGTTGAGACCCCATTCACGCGCTGCGCTGAAGACCTTCTGCCAGCCCTCCTTGTCGCAAGGGGGACAGCCGGTGAGGGGGAAGATGCAGCACTCGAGGGTACCGCGCAGGAAGATGGGCTCGCCATTGAGCTGGATCTTGCCATCACGGTTCTCGATGTGACGCAGACCGAAACGTACGGTCTGTTCGTCGGTCTTGCCATCGTTCTCAAGCATGACGCTCAGGTCGAGGAGGTCAGGATGGAGCTCGCTCCAACGGGGAGCATTGGAGGGAAGATTGACCTTCAGGGCGATGACATTCTGTCCGGGGACGACGGTCTCGGTGACAGGCTCAGCATGCCACATATCGTCGACACTCTTGATGTTGGTTGGACTGGTAATGACGTCGATGAACGACTGCTGGGGCTGCAGGGTGTGGTTGGTCAGATGGACCATCACATCGAGGCTGGTGAGGGTGGCGTCGGGATAGACCTCTACCCTATCGATGCTGACGTCGGGAAGGGCACGGAGCTCCATGCGACCGAGGATACCGTTCCACTTGACCTGGGTGGCATCGGTGTAGCTGTGGCAGAGCTCGTCGACGGAGATGTCATACTGCTTGCGGTTGTCGACACAGATCTGAATGGTGTGATTGCCTGCGGTCAGACCCAGTGGCAACTGATAGAGATGGGGAGTGACGAGGCTCTCGTCAGTGCTCTCGACAGCTTCGACGGATTGACCATCGATGGTGACAGTGCTGCGCCAGAGGACACGCTCGAGGGTGAGCTGGAGGGGACGACCTGCCATCTGCTCCGGGACGTCGAAGGTGCGGGTGTAGAATGCTTCCCCGACGAAGGAATGACGACGGGTGAGACGCAGTACCTGCGGCTTCACAAGACGATCCTCGAGGGTGTCTGCGACTCCGATATTGGCCATATCGGTGGTACCAGGAAGCTGGATGGACTGTGCAGGAGCATCGGGTGAATCGAGGCTCACCTGCCACTCTCCACTCAGGTCAATGGTCTGAGGCTTCTGTCCGCATGCAGTCAGCAACAGACCCGCGACGACAGATAAGGCAAAAAGAAAGGAAGTTCTGAACTTACGCATATGATTGATATAAATTGTCAAATCGTAAATTGTCAAATTACAAGGGTTGTCAAATAGTAAATTGTCCAATAGTCAAATAGCAAATTGTCCAATAGTCAAATTACTTCACTTGCAGCTTCACCTCTACAGGTTGCAGCAAGGGGGAAGTGAAACGTACGGTGACTTCACCTGATTCGCCCAAGGATTGAACATAAGCCAATAACTGACCCATGTAGACGCGTTGACGATTGTCAGTGTAGTCGCCCATGTCGGTATTGTCCGAACTCTCGAGTCCAAGCAGTCGTGCGGGACCCTGGACTTCACACTGGACGTTGTTATCAGCGAGACGGACCAGTCGTCCCTCTTCATCGAGGACCTGGAGGGTGATATGTGCCACGTGACGGTCCTTGCCGATGACTTCATGGTCGACCTCTGCATGGAGGCTGTAGGGACGTCCAGAGGTCTCGATGGAATACCGCGAGACGACCTCACCCTGTGCATTACAGCCCTCACAGAGAAGCGTACCTGGGGCATAGGGGATGTCCCACCAGATGATGCCCTGCTCGTCGTCGTGGGGCTTCATAGATCCAATCTCCTGACCATTGAGCAGGAGGCGAGCCTGTGCAGCGTTGGTGTAGCAGACGACACGGATGGTCTGTCCCTCCTGGTCGTAGTTCCAGACGTCGGGAGCATCCTGCGAGAGCCACTCGCGATGGGGACGGTGGTCTCCCTCATGGCGTGGACGACGTGGCTGGGGCTTGGGGTAGGTTCCGATGTAGCAGACGGGCTCTTCGCACCAGAGTGCTGCACGGAAGTGTCCACGGGGCTTGGGGAACGACCCGAAGTCGAGCAGACCGGTGTGAAGACCGCGAGAGGGCCATCGTCCGGACTCTCCGAGGTAATCGGTACCAGTCCAGATGAACTGTCCGAAGATGAAGTCCTTGTCGCGCACTGCCTTCCAGGCATCGTAACCGACTCCGTTCTCCGAACCGTAGATGATGCGGCGGGGATAGGTCTGATGATCCTCATCGTAGCGCTGCTCGGTGTAGTTGTAGCCTACGACATCGACTGCTTCGGGGTATTCGGTCTCGTTGCTCATCACCACTCCTGCAAGGGCTCCAGTGACGGGACGACTGGTGTCGACGGCACGGACACAGGATGCCAGACGCTTGGCTATCTTACCGATGCGTTCTGCATTGGGACGCTTGGGGTCGTAACCACCGAACATCGGCTGGTTGATGGCAGAGTTCTTGCCATCGAGGACGGGATGCGAATAGGGGTCGTTGGGATAATCGACCTCGTTGCCTATGCTCCAGAGGATGATGCTGGGGTGATTGCGGTCACGACGCACCATATCGGTGACGTCACGGTCAATCCACTCCTCGAAGAAGTCGTATGTGCCATCGTAGGAGGGTGTACCGACGTTCCAGCCTTCGACCCACTTGCGCTTGGGGAACTCCCACTCGTCGGAGGCCTCGTCCATCACGAGCAGACCCAGTTCGTCGCAGAGGTCGTAGAGGATGGGTGCTTGCGGATTGTGGGAACAACGGATGGCATTGACTCCGATCTTCTGAAGGTTCTCGAGTCGACGACGCCATACGTCGGCAGGGACGACGGCTCCAAGGGTACCTGCATCATGATGCAGGCAGACGCCCTTAACCTTCATCCACTCGCCATTGAGGGCAAAGCCATAGTCAGGGTCGAACTGAAGCGTGCGAAGTCCGACACGTACCTCATTGCCATCCGCGCGAACATTATTATAATATAAAGTAGTGCGAAGGGTGTAGAGATAGGGCGAACGGAGTCCCCATCGATGGGGACGACTGACGGAGAACTGTAGCTGGTTCTGTGACTTGGGGGTGGTGGATTTCTTTGCCACTACCCTACCCTCTGCATCGAGGAGCTCTACCTGGAGGCGGTAGCCTTTCTTGCCTTCGATATTGTCAATGGAGACGTCGACCTTCACGGTGGCAGACTGGTCGGTCAACTTGGTGCACTCATATCCCGTGCCCCACTGCGAGAGATGAACTTCGGGTGCTCGAACCAGATAGACGTCGCGATAGATACCCGAACCAGTGTACCAGCGGGAATCGGCATAACGACTGTGATCGACACGGACGCTGAGGACGTTGTCTCCGTCGACGAGATAGGGCGTCATGTCGTAGCAGAACGAGGCAAAACCTGAGGGACGATAACCCAACTCATGACCATTGAGGTAAACGGTGCTGCGGTTGTAGACGCCTTCGAAGTAGATGTAGGTGTTGAGGTTTTGAGGTTCGGAGGTCTTGAGGTTATGAGGTTCGGAGAGAGTGAAGTGCTTGCGATACCAGGCGATGCCTCCGGGGTAGTAACCAGTGCAGGAGGCAAGGGTCGGGGACAACTGACCTTCGACTGACCAGTCGTGGGGCAAGTCAAGTTTGCGCCACTTCGTGTCATCGTAATTGACCTGAATGGCGAGACTGTCATCTCCCTTCTGGAAGAGCCAGGTATCGTCGAACAACTGTGCCTCTCCGAAGGAGACCTGCGAGAGTGCGGGTAGAGCCAGGAGGCTGAGCAATGCGGTGAAGGATTGACGGAACATAGGGGATGCTGCGGAGCAGCGGTTGATGCGCGAAGCGCGGTTAAGGGAGGTTGATGCGCTGGCGCGGTTAAGGGGTTGATTAGAGGTCGAAGACGAAGGTGGTGACACTGGAGGCATCGAGGGTGAACTCGGTGGCAGTGGCGTCGAGTGACTTCTGCTGCAGGTTCTTCTTGCGACTGGTGGTGTAACTGGTGGCAGTCTTGGGTGAAACTCCGTTGAGGGTGAGACGGAACTGCATGTCGGAGGCGTTGAGATTGCTCATCACGAGGACGAGACGACTGCCATCCGGTGAAAGGAAGCCCGTGCCGAAGAAGGTGCGGTCCATACCGGGTACATCCACGGAGATACGACGGTAACCAGGACGGACGAAGAGACTGTAGTTGCCAAGGACCCAGAGGGTAGGATTGGCCTTGTAGGTGCCCTCACCCTCGAGCTGCACGCTGTAAGTGCCACCGGATGGGGTGAAGTCGATGAGCATGAAGCGGTCGAGCTGACTCCAACGACTTACATCCATCGAGGTCCAGAAGCTCCAGGAGGTGACGCCTGCCACGGTGAGGTCGTTGAAGATGACCTTGTCCATGACGAGGGCGATGTCCATCTCGTCGCTGTTGTCGTAACCGGGGAACTCGCTGTAGCCATCGCCCAACATGCTCCATTCGGTCTGCCAGAGACTGACACCATTGGCTTTTGCCTTGTCAGCAGCCTGCTGACGCACGTTGCGCATGCCACTCCAGGTTCCGTCGGTCCAATAGCTGTGACCTCCGTAGACCGATGCCACATGGGTGAGATTGCCCACATAATTGTCACTCGAGGCATTGAAGAAGGCATTGATGCAGTTCGAGTAATCGGCTGAGTTCTTCGTCTTGTAGGCATATTCCCAATCTGCACCTTCTCCGAGGACAATCTTGACATCAGAGAGACCTTCGGCGGTGAGGGCAGCATCGAGTTCCTTGGTGAGCTTGGCAACTTCGGCATTGGTCCAACCGGAACCCTCCTGGTCGTGTCCGTCCCAAGTGTACTGGGGCTCGTTGACGGGCGAGATGTGGGTGACGGGATAGCCCCATGCCTTATACTGCGAGGCTACCTTGGCCATATACTGTGCGAAGTCGTCGTAGCAGTCACCCTTGAGATTGGCGGAGTGACCCGAGTCACTGTAGCCCTTGCCATTCTTGGTGAACTGCACGTTGGGCGTGTTGCTGAAGAGGACAATGGACTCCACGCCATAGTCCTTGGCTTTGTCGAGGAAGAAACGCTGGCCCTGACAGCGGGTCCAGTCGTAAGAGAGGTCATCGTTGAGATAGCTCTCAGCTCGACGGTAGTAGTTGTAGCTGTTGGCGCCATTGTCGACGCCGATGTTGCTGCTGGTGCCTTGAGCCGCAGAACCACCGCCCAGATTGCTGCGCCACATGGAGAGTCCGATACCCTTGGCACTGCCTCCTGCTACCTCGCGCGAGAAGAGGAGTTCGGCGATGCCATCGCGGCTGCTGGTCCAATATTGACCGATGACAGAGGGTGCCCAACAATCGCTGGCTGAGAAGCCCTCGATGGTCTGATAGATTTGCCCAGGGTTGACCGAAGCGGAAAGGATGGCCTGTGCCTGGGTGACGGTGACCTGTTCGGTGAGTTTGCCCAGGGTGAAGGTGATGGTACCCGTACGCGCTGCACCCGTATTGGCTTCGATGTGGAAGGTGCGTTCGATATCGGTCACCGTGGAGGCTGTAATCCAGCCTGCGTCGATACTGACATTGAGAATTCCGTTGGTGGTTACTTTGACGGCAAGCGTCTGCTCCTGATCATCCACATTGTAAGCCTTGGTCTCGACCTTGAGCACGTCCTGGGCTGTCTGGGTAACCTTGACGGTCTTGGAGGCGCCACAAGTGACGGTGAGGGTAGCGGTGCGATCCTCACCTTCGGTATTGGCCTGTACGGTCATATTGAGTTCGTAACCACCGGTGATGACGCTGCGACTCCCCAACGTGATCCAGGAGGCATCACTCGAAACGGTGGGCACACGACTGGACTTGACAGTCAGGACAACGGTGCCTCCGTCCTTGTCTGCGGTGACGGAAGCAGGACTGACGGTGAAAGAGTCGTCGACGACCGGATCGCTGCCACTACCAGAATCGGAGCAGGAGGTAGTGACGGGGAGAGTCAATGAAGCTATAAGCAAGAGACTTGCAAGGGTGCGGATGATGTGTTTCATAAGAAAGAAATAAGAAAGGGAAAAAAAGAAAGACCCCCTCCCTGCCTCCCCGAGGGGAGGAGCTGACAGATACATTATCTATTGCTTGTCCTATTGGGGAGGAGCTGACAGATACATTCTTCGGGAGGGGGTCTCAATTATTTAGTTCCAGCCAGGATTCTGCTCGACAGCACCGTTGGATGCATCGATCTCATACTGAGGAATCGGGAAGACGAGGTCACGGCTCTCATCGAAGCCCTTGCCCTTGTCACTTGCCTCCTTCTGGTTGCCCCACTCGTAAACGTCAGCGGTGTTAAGGGTGCCGTCAGGAGCGGTGGTATTGCGCTTGACAAATGAGCCATTGGGACCCATGATGTCGGCGATGACCTTGTGGCCTGGATTGGTGAGGCTCTCCCAACGACGGATGTCGTAGAGACGATGGTACTCACAGCCGAACTCCAGACGACGCTCGGTACGGATGGCCTGCTTGAGGGTGTTGCCTGAAGAGGTGACATCGGGACGACCTACACGGGCACGTACCTTGTTGAGAGCCTCGCGGGCATTGCCATCATCACCCAGTTCGTTGCAAGCCTCAGCGTACATCATCAGGACGTCAGCATAACGCATGATACGGACGTTCTGGGGAATCTTGGTCTTGTCCCAGGTAGCAGGACGACTCTTGTAGGGGATGTAGATCTTGCGGCTGACACGAGCAGACTTGTGGACGTCGGGCGAGATGTAGTAGGTACCCTCGACCATGTCCTTGTGCTGGTTACCCTGCTTGGCATACTGATCAGCGACTAGTTCTGCGAAGTCAGGCTCACCGGCAATTTCGGTAGCACCGGTCTTGATGATGGTCCACTGCAGACGCTCGTAGTCGTTCTCTTCGATGTAGGCCTTCTCAAGGTCGCTCGAAGGCAGACCCCATGCCCAACCGTCGTTGACCTCGGTACGGTTGCCTGAGAGGACAGAGAGTGCGCCACCCAGGTCGTAGGTCTCGGAGAACATGTACTGATACTCGAAGACGCCCTCGACGCTGTTGTTCTGGTTCATGTCCCAGACGTCACCGAAGGTGGGGAGCAGGTCATATTCGCCAGAGTCGATTACCTTCTTGAAGGTGTCCTTGGCCTGCTGCCACTTCTCCTGATAGAGATAGGCCTTGCCAAGCATGCCAAGGGCTGCACCACTGGTGGCACGACCCATGTCGCTCGAGCTGTATTCGCTGCGCTTGGGCAATACCTCAGCTGCCTCAGTGAAGTCCTTCTCGACGAGTGCCCAGACCTCTTCGGCCGTGGAACGACGAACCTCACCAATCTCGTCAGGCATGTAGAAGCCGTCGACGACGGGCACGCCGCCGAAGTTCTTGACGAGCTCCATGTAGAAGTAGCCACGGAGGAACTTGGCCTCACCGATGAAGCGCTCCTGCTTCTGCTTGTCCTGGAACGAGCAACCAGGGATCTTGTCGATGGCTACGTTGCAGCGGAGGATGCCCTTGTAGCGGTGGTTCCAGTAGTTGGCAAGGACGCCATTGGTGGCACCCGTACCCTGATAGTGTGCCATTGACTCATAGTCACCGGCTGACTGAGAGGTATTGCCCATCCACATGTCATCGGAGCACATATCGGTGAAGATGAAGAAGTTGTTGACCTGCCACCAGTCGTTGAAGGCAAGGGCATTATAGCATCCGTTGAGGTAAGACGTTGCCTCATCCTCGGTGGTGAAGTAGGTGTCGAGGTTCTGCTGGCCGCGCACCTCCTCGGTGAGGAAGTCATCACAGGCTACAGTGGCACCTGCGGCAGCAATGAGGGCTGCCATATATAATAATGTCTTTTTCATTATATCTGATGATTAGAAGTTGAAGTCAACGCCCACCTGGAAGGTGCGTGGTGAAGGATAGGCACTGTTGTCGATGCCGGTGTTGAGCACGTCGCCATCGTAGGCAGGACGCTCAGGATCCATTCCGCTGTAGCCAGTGATGGTGAATGGGTTCTGTGCAGAGACGTAGATGCGGAGACCCATCGACTTGGGCAGTGCGTTCTTAGGCAGGGTATAACCGAGCTGGATCTGCTTGCAACGCATGTAGCTGCCATCCTCGACGTAGAAGCTGGAGATGCGCGAATAGTTCTGGTTGAGGTCGCTGTACGAGAGACGTGGGATGTCGTTCGAAGTGCCCTCGCCGTGCCATGCCTTGTCAAGGGTACCGCTGTAGACGTTGGCGCCGCTGATGCCTGAGTAGTTGTACTTGGCCTTGTTGAAGATGTCGTTGCCGAAGGTGCCGTAGAAGTTCATCGAGAGATCCCAGTTCTTCCAGTTGACACCGAGGTTGATACCCATCATGAGGTCTGGATAAGGATTGCCGATGTAGGTACGGTCGTTCGAGTCAAGGGTACCATCACCGTTGATGTCCTTGAAGCGGATGTCACCGGGCTTGGCATTGGGCTGGATGCGTGAACCGAACTCGTCGGTGTGGGCATAGACCTCCTCCCAGTTCTGGAAGATGCCGTCAGCTACGTAGCCGTAGAAGCGAGAGATGAGGCCGCCATCCTCGTTGCGGATGATGTTGCTGCCCTGCCATGAGCTGGAGTAGATGGGGTTGCCATCGCCGGCGAACTTGATAGCCTTGTTGCGAACGCCTGAAAGGTTGAGGCCGATGTTGTATGACCAGTCGCCCTTGGTGTCACGCCAGTTGATACCGAGCTCCCAACCAGAAGCACGCATCGAACCTACGTTCATCCACAGCGAGGTGCTGGGGTAACCGAGGTAGTAGGCCATGGAACGCTGATAGAGCATGTCCTTCGACTCCTTGCGGAAGACGTCGGCAGTGATAGTCAGCTTATCGTTCCAGAAGCCGAGGTCGATGCCGAGGTCGAAGTCCTCGACGGTCTCCCACTTGAGGGTATTGTTGCCGACTGAGCTGACGGTCGTACCGATCTGACGGTCACCACCGAAGACGTAGTCGGCCGAACCGAGGAGGGTAAGGGTAGCGCTGTTGCTGATCTGCTGGTTACCTACACGACCCCAACCGAGACGCAACTTGCCCTGTGAGAGCCAATCGACGTCCTTGAGGAACTCCTCGCCCTTGAAGCGCCATGCTACAGAGGCTGAGGGGAAGGTGGCGTACTTGTTGCCTGCAGGGAAGCGGCTCGAACCATCGACACGGACACTGGCGGTCAGGTAGTAGCGTGAGTCGTAGTTGTACATGATACGGCCGAGCCAGGAGACGAGCGAATTGTAAGAGGAGTTGCCCGTGGCCTGCATGTTCTGCTGACCTGCACTGACCTCACGGAGAGCGTCAGCGTCGTTAGGGGTGTTCTCGCTCTGACCCTTGACCCAGAGCTCAGAGTAGCGCTCCATGGTGAAACCAGCCATCGCGGTGAGATTGTGCTTCTCAGCGAAGGTGTCCATGTAGGTGAGGGTGTTGGTCCAGTTGTAGTCGAAGTACTCGTTCATCTGACGGCTGACGTCGGAGAGCTCATTGTACTCGTGAGCGGAGTCGATGATGTAGCTGGGGGTGAAGGAGTCAGCGCGCTGCCAGCGTGCGTTGGCTGAGAACTGGGTGCGGAAAGTCAATGACTTGATAGGCTGGATCTGGAGGTAAGGATTGACGATGACGCCGTAGTTGCGGCTCTTCGAATCCGAACGATAGACCGAAGCGACGGGGTTCCAGGTCTCGTTGTTGTGCGAACGCTCGAAGTTGCTGTACATGTTGTCGGTCCAGAGTGACTCGTCCTTGTAGACAGGAGTCGTAGGATCCATCGACATGGCGCTGGACATCTGGCTGGGGGTATCCTCCCAGGACTCTACCTTAGGAGCGATGTCGAGACCCATCTTCACGTACTTGTTGAAGGTGTACTCGGTGTTGATGCGGAGGTTGAACTTGTCCCAGTAGCCGTAGTCGTACTGCGAGTTCTGCTTGAAGTAACCTGCCGATACGTTGTAGATGAACTTGTCGGTACCACCGTTGACAGAGAACTGATAGTTCTGGACGAGGGCAGTGGAGTTGACTACCTCGTTCCACCAGTCGGTGTCGTAGTTGGAGTCGATGAAGTTGGAGGTGCGGTCGTCGTTGGTATAGCGGGTGTTGTAGACCTGCTTGTACTCAGCGGCATTGGCCATATCGGGGTTGGAGATGGTCTGCACGCCCATGTTGGCCGAGAAGTTGAACTTGGCATTGCCTGCCTTACCCTTCTTGGTGGTGATGAGGATGACACCGTTCGAACCACGGGTACCGTAGATAGCGGCTGCCGAAGCGTCCTTGAGGACCTCCATGGACTCGATATCGTTGTTGTTGAGGAAGTTGATGTTGCCCGAGATAGGCATGCCATCGACGACGTAGAGAGGATCAGAACCGTTGACGGTGGTGACGCCACGAATCAGGACCTTAGGAGCTGCACCAGGCGAACCTGCGCTGGCTACCTGCACACCGTTGACCTTGCCCTGGAGGGAGTTCATGGCGTTGCCGGTGGTAGCCTTGGTGATCTCATCGCCCTTGATGGTGGAGATGGAGGAGGTAAGGTCGGACTTCTTGACGACACCGTAACCTACGACGACCACATCGTCGAGGACCTGCTGATCCTCCTCGAGGCGGACATTGAGGACGGCCTTGTTGCCGACGGTCTGCTCCTGGGTGTTGTAGCCGATAAAGGAGAAGACGAGGACATCCTTGGACTGAGCCTGGATGGTATAGTTGCCGTCGAAGTCGGTAGTGACACCATTAGTGGTGCCCTTGACGACGACATTGACGCCTGGCAGAGGTTCACCGAAGTTGTCGATGACCTGACCAGTGACGCTGCGCTGGGCCCAAGCAGTGATGCTCAGGAGTGCCAAGCAGAGCATTAACAAGTATTTTTTCATAACTGTTGTTTCAAAGTTTTAGAAAGATTAGTTAGCAGGAACGAGCTTGGCACGCTCGAGGTGTGCATCGAAGTAGAGGCGGTACTTGCCGAACTTGCTGGTTGGAACAGGAACCTTGCACCACTTGTCGCCCGAGTTGCGGACCTTGGTATAGCCTGCCCATTCGGTCCAGCCTTCGGTGACGAGCTGTGAGTTGTTGCCCCACCAGGGCCAGAACTCAGGATCCTCCTTCGAGTTAGGCTTGTAGCAGACGACGTCCCACCAGCCACCGGGGTGATAGTTGTGAATGATGAAGTTGGTGTTGTACTCGCCGTCGTTGTTCTGCAGGTTGTTGTCGGCATCGAAGGTCAATGGCTCCTCGAGGTAGAAGAGGTTGGGATTCTGCTGATCCTGCTTGAAGCTGACGACACCCGAAGGTCCGCTGTTCAGATAGCCAATGGTGAAGTTGTAGAGCCAAGAGCCCTCACCCCAGACGTCGAACGAGTCGGTGCCATAGAGGTCCGTACGGAAGGCTGCAGTAGCCTGGCTGACGGGATAGGGCTCGGTCTGCATGGTATAGTTCTTGATGTTGATGGTGATCTTGTAGTAGACACCAGCCTCGTTGAGGGTGATGGCCTGCATGCCCTCCTCGTCGTCGCTGAGGAGCGAAGCATCGGTAGCATCACAGCCGTAGCAGATAGGGCTGAAGTCGGTCTTCTGTCCGAGGAACCAGACCTTGGTACCTGCCTTCTCGTTGTAATAACGGGCTACGTAGGTGTAGGGGATGGAATCGCCTGTAACTTCGTCGATGGCATGGTCGACATACTGGGGAACACCGAAGATGTCGGCATTGAGCTCGGTAGCGGTGGCTACGTCAGCAAGCCAGAGGTTGGCATAGTCAGGCACCTCGCTGGTGACACTGATGACGCTCTCCTTGGTGGTCTTCTTGCCCTCAAGGTCGACAACGGTCAGGTAAAGGTGATACGACTGCTCGACATTGGGGAAGGCGATGCGCTCGGAATAATCGAACGACTTGGAACCGCCGCAAGCATAGGTGACACCATCGTTGAGGGTCTCGTGGCCGGGAATCTGAACCAGGAGGTAATCGAGGCCCTGGTCGTCGGTCACGGTGACGTTGAGATTGTAGTTGGTACGAGCCTTCATGATGAGGGTGACTTCGCTACCTGGAGCGGCTGCGAAGACAGGTGCTTCGAAGTCACCATCCATGGTGACGAGCACCTCCTTGGTGACCTGCTGACCGCAGACGTCGGTCACAGTAACCTCGATCTTGAAGTTGTCGCCAGTCTCAGTCGATGCGACGGGGAACGAGTAGTTCAGGTCGTAAGTCTTGAGTGGTTCGCCATAGATATCGATGATATCGATGGTCTTGTTGAGATACAACTCAGGGCAATAGAGCTTGACATTCGAGATGCCATCATTGTCCGTGAGCGTGCCCGTGACTGTGAAGGTACGGCCAATAGCCGACTTGATGTGAGTGGCAGAGAGATCCATCACTGGCGCAGCGCCATCGACAGAACCCCAACCATCATCACCACAGGCCCAGAATGCGCATGTGGAGGCTGCCAGCAGCCCCGTCATGAGAAACAATTTGGTGGGTTTCATGAATTGTTGGTTGTTAATGTGTAAATTAGTTAGTTTATAAAGTGTTTCACCTTTCTCGATAAGTATTGACTTCCCTGAAAGGGCGAAATCTTCGATTTTAAGCGCGCAAATATAATGATTATTTGAACATGTCGTACAATATCAGCATATAATCCATCGATTTTAACCTAATACTATCATTATTTTGCGATTTTGACTCCGAAAAGGGGCTATTCAATCACTTTTGCAGTCATCGGCACGCGATCTGGAGCCACGATGAGCCCTTCGGCACGCTTGCTGTCGAGGGGAACCGGAGCAGTGATGAATTCGGGAATGTTGTACGAGAAGAACCGACCGTCGTAGAACTGACGAGGGTGGCGCTGGGGCAGCATGAAAGCCTTGCCCACAGTTCCATCCTCTGCGACATGACAGAAGTAGGGACGCGTGAACTGACCGTCGTCACGACGTGAACCGAAGACGAGCCAGCGGCTGTTGGAGCTCCAGTTGTGCACACTCTCCGAGTCGGGACTGTTGGCTGCATCCATGGCACTGACCTGGCCTGTCTGAAGGTCGAGCAGATAGAGGTCCGACTCAGGGTGCCAGACGTGGAAGTTGCCATAGTCAGCCATGGTGAAGCAGATGAAGCGTCCATCGTACGAAGGACGGGCAAATGCCACGCTCCTCCCCTCCGCTTCGGCATTAATCAAGGTGTCAATGCGAGAACCGAAGGTGCGATGCTCAGGATCGAAGGAGATGCTGCAGAGATTGTAGCGGATGTCGCGTATCTCGATGGAGTCATGCAATTGATGGGCGGCACAGAAGTAGATAGTCCTACCATCGGGCGAGAAGGTGGGATAGGTCTCGAGTACGTCAGGGTTGCGCAGCAGGTCAGTGACCAGCAGTTCTCCGGTCTCGACATCATAGACCTGAAGGTCGCTTGCCTGATCGACTACTTCGATGATCTTGCGGCCTCCGGCGTGGAAGCCCTGACGCGTCTTGTTGGTGCTGTAGGCGATGAAGCGTCCCGTGGGATGCCAATAGGGATAGACACAGAAGCCCAGGGTCTCGGGTGTCTTGGTGTTGTAGGCCTGCAGTTGACCTTTAGGACCCGGGAACTGCAGCAGTGTGGCTCCATGATCGCCACGGATGTGGAGACTCTGGTAGCGCGGATCGCAATGGTTGTAGCTGTGACAGTTGACGCAACCACGGAACTGCGTGTTCTCGATGAGCGGACGCTCGTCGCTGTCGGAGAGACGTGTCTCGTAGATGCCCATCTTGGTGTATGCCTCATAACCAGGTTCGACGAGACGGTAGGTGATGCCATAGTCTATCGAATCGGTGCTCACCGTGATGCCGAAGGGGGTATAGGTGCGCCATCCATCAGCATACTTCGCACTCACTTCGACGAAGAGTTGTCCTCCCCGGTTCTGTTCCAGCAGCTGATGCCATTGCTCCGAATCGATACAGGTCGAAAGTTCTCCCTGGGCGTGCAGTGATCCACTCACTGTCCCCGTGAAGGTGGCATCGACGAGCAGTACGCTGTCGTTCTGCATCGTGAAGTCAAGAGGAGCAATGCCCACAGGAATGGTCACCCCGACATAATCAGGGTAGATGGCGGGCTGCTCATAGACCATCGTGGCATCGGTCACCGGCTCCATCTTCACGCATGAAGTCACCAGCAGCAGCGCTACGCCTGCGCACGCGCGATTTAAATAATGTATATTCAAAGTTTAGAGTTATAAGTTAAGTTACGTCATCATGATGCTGACTCTCCCTTAGGGGTGGCTGAAGGAGACTCGGCAGAGAAGTAGTAGTACCAGTAGGAAAACATATAGCGCTGCTGCATCACAGACAGCGGAGCCTTGGCCTCCATGTCAGACAGGAACTGTCGAAGTCCCTCCAGCACCTGAGGCTCGACGGCGTAAGGCATGTCGTCGAGGGTATGGTTCTGCTGGTACCAATGCAGTGCCAATGCCTGTTGGTAATAGGCAGGAACCTGCTCCTCGCCCTGCAGGTATTGATTGAGATTGAAGCAGGTCACGAAAGTGTCGAGTTTCCGCTCGACCAAGGCTACAGCCAGCATGTACTGCGTGGCTACGTTGTTGTGGGGAGTGGTGGTGCAATAGTTGCCAATCATCGCCATGACATCTGGACTGAAGAAGTAGTCATCGCGTACGGCTCCACGCATCATCGGACCATAGAAGGGATGCTGGGCGATTGCCTTGGGGTCAGGATCGGCAAGTAGACGCATCTGTTCGTCAGCCCAATCGCTGTAGAAAAGGGTATGCTGAAGTTTCTTGAGGTACTTGCGTGCCAAAGCCTTCTCGCCTCGGATGATGTGGGTCTGAGCCAGATAGCGGTAGCAACGGGCACTCTTCTGGTAATCGGGAATGGACTCCTGCGCCTCGTAGACAAAGCGCTGCGCAGTGTTGGTCCAGCCTAAGTTCAGATAGATGACACCGGCAGTCAACGGACGTGAGAAGTTGATCGAGAACTGTGGCAGCAGGGCATCTGCTCCTGGCTGTGGCACACGGAACAACAGGTCCCCCATCGTTCCGGTCATTGCCATGGCGAGATTGATACATTGTACGCAGGCGGGATGCTTAGGGGTACGGAGTGCTGCCTGATGCAGTATCTCCTCCCACTGCTCACCCAGTACAAGGTCATCGTACATCATCGCCACCTCGTTGTTGGGATGGTAGGCACGTCGGACACCGAGCAGAACCACAAGGCACATCAGCGCCAGGGTTCCCAAAGACAATGCCCAGGCGTTGACCCCCTCGATCCATTGATGGAAGCGGGTCAACTTCAGGTGCGACAACACGTCGATGAGCACCATCAGACCTGCTGCCTCCCAGATGTAAGGCTGCTGAATGTAAGGGAATCGGAAATAATGGATGCCCAGGAAGAAGTTCAGGAGTGGCCAACCCCAGTAATGATGCGCAGCGAAGGGCATCACCACGGCCACGAATGCCATAGCCAATGGCAGCAGCCATCTACCGATACCCCTCCCCTCTCGCAATTGTCTCAGGATGAGCAATGCCACTGCAAGGAATGAGAGCGGACCTACTGCCAGATAGAGCACCACCTCAAGAACAATCCACTGCAGGCTGCGTGTCCATACTCCCCACCTAAACGAAGGTCGTGAGAAAATCCATACTGTCAGTAGCGAGACGATGAATGCCACATAAAGCGAAGGCATGGCGTTCTCGTCACAGGAATTGGCCCAAAGAAAACGGACAGGGAGCAGCAGCACGATGGCCCAGAGGAGCCGTGCCTTGCCCTGCAATCCGCGCCCAACGACAAGCCAGGAACAGAGAAAGGTCAGGCCGATGAGCAGCGCCATGATGAGGGCTCCTGCCCAAGTGAGATGGAAGAATTGCGTCAGGAACCGTCCGGCATAGTCTGCCAGACCTCCGGGCAAAAGGGCCACCTCGCGGAAGTAGTCGGTCGTGAACTGGAACAGCTGCAACCACTCATAGTAGTGCAGATGATGAGGATAAAGGATTGAATAGAAAAGCCCGACAGCAACCATCAGCGCCACCGTGATGGCACTGACCAGCCAGGTACTTTTCGTAGGATGTCGCATTGCAATTGTAAATTGTAAATGGTCAAATTGTAAATTACATCATTTTTTCTTCGCGTTGTTGCGATAGACGCGTGGCGGCACACCCATCGTCTTCGAGAAGAGACGGCTGAAGTAATAAGGGTCATCGAAGCCGATCTTGAAGCAGATTTGGTTAATCTTCATGTCGGTGGTTACCAGCAGGTCTGCTGCCTTCTCGACCTTGAGTTGGTTGAGATAGGCCACGGGGCTCTCCCCCATCCGCGTCTGAAAGAGGTGCGAGAAGTGCGAGACGCTGTAACCCACATAATCGGCAATCTGCGCGAGCGACAGGCGCTTCTCGAGGTTCTCACTCATGTAGTGGATCGCTGCCGAAACGACGCGGTCTGCATCTTCGTTGGCAAGAGGTTCGTTGGTCGAACGATACTGTCGGATGTAACGCAAGGTACCCAGATAATAGTGGAACAGGCACGAAGCATACTGCAGTTGCTCGAGTTCCAGTCCACGATGGAGGGTCTGAAAGATCTCTTCGAAGATGTTGGTGCGATTGCTGATGCGTGAACCCATCTCTGGTTGTACATCCTTGGGGCCGAGACCTTCAGGAATATAATAGGAGGCCAACGAACCGCCGAAGTGAATCCAGTAGATGGTCCAGGGGCTGTCTTCAGAAGCTGCGTAGGTATGAGGCTGTCCGGCAGGCAGGATGAAGTATTGGTTCTCATGCACTTGATAGGTCTGGTTGCCTACCGTGTAGGAACCTGATCCATTGACACAATAGATAAAGACATACTCCGGGATGCCCGTTGTACGCTCGACGTAATGGAAATGCGCCTCTGGATAATGGCCAATATCAGTAATGTGCAGCGCAGACAGGAGTGGGTCATTGGGTATCTTCTGCAGGACGTATGGAGGCAGCACGATACCGCGCGATCCTGAGAACCCTTCTTTAATTCTTAACATGTGTGATTATCAAAATTTATTGCAAAGGGATTAATGAACTGTTTTTGCGACGCAAATATAGTATAAAAAAACGACAAAAAGGACAATTTTTGGCAAAATATTATGGACAAATCGAAAAATCCATCTATTTATGCCAGTTTTCTATTACGAGATTGCAAAAAAGGCCGTATCTTTGCACCCGAAATTACGAATTGGCAATGTAATTTACAATCTAACGAGGCAACACAACAACACAACAACACAACAACATTTACATATTATGAAACAATCTAAAGGATTCATCTATTTCATCTGCATCGTCAGCGCAATGGGCGGACTGCTCTTCGGCTACGATTGGGTCGTCATCGGCGGCGCCAAGCCCTTCTACGAACTCTTCTTCGGCATCGCGGACCAGCCCATGATGCAGGGTCTGGCCATGAGCATTGCCCTGGTGGGTTGCCTCATCGGTGCCATGGTGGCCGGTGCCCTGGCTGACCGTTACGGTCGCAAGCCATTGCTCATCGTTGCTGCCATCCTCTTCCTCACCTCGGCATTGGCCACAGGTTACTTCGACGACTTCACGATGTTCAACTGCGCCCGTCTCTGGGGCGGCATCGGCATCGGTGTGGCTTCTGCTCTCTCACCTATGTATATTGCTGAGGTCTCTCCAGCCGAGATTCGCGGCAAACTGGTTTCGGTCAATCAGATGACCATCGTCCTGGGTATCCTGGGTGCACAGATCTGCAACTGGCTGCTCGCCGAAGACGCCACCAACCTGCCCCTCGACTCGTGGAACGTGCAGATGGGCTGGCGCTGGATGTTCTGGGCTGAGGCTGTTCCTGCTGGTCTCTTCCTCATCCTGGCGTTCTTCATTCCCGAGTCACCCGTCTACCTGCAGCTCAAGTCCGACCGCGAGTCGGGCTCGACGCAGCAGAGCAATGCTGCCGGTCTCTCGGAGCTCTTTGGCAACAAGCGCTACCACAAGGTGCTCCTCCTGGGCATCATCATCGCCGTCTTCCAGCAGTGGTGCGGCACCAATGTCATCTTCAACTACGCACAGGAGATCTTCCAGTCGGCTGGCTACGATGTCAACGGCATGTTCATCAACATCGTCGTCACCGGCATTGCCAACGTCATCTTCACCGTGGTGGCTATGGCTACGGTGGAGCGTCTGGGTCGTCGCACGCTGATGCTCATCGGTTCGCTGGGACTGGGTCTCATCTACCTCACGCTGGGTACCTGCTACTTCCTCCACGTCACCGGCATCGGCATGATCTGCCTCGTCGTCGCTGCCATCTCCTGCTATGCCATGACCCTTGGCCCTATCACCTGGGTCCTGCTCGCTGAGATCTTCCCTAACCGTGTACGCGGCATCGCCATGGCTACCTGCACCTTCGCCCTCTGGGTTGGCTCCTGCACGCTGACCTTCTTCTTCCCCCCAATGAATGAGGCGCTGGGCACCTATGGCACGTTCTGGATCTACTCGCTCATCTGCTTCGTCTGCTTCGTCTTCTTCCTCCGCCGTTGTCCTGAGACCAAGGGCAAGAGCCTCGAGGAGCTGGAGAAGGAGCTGACAAAGTGATGGAATTTACAATTTGACAATTTACGAATTTACAATTTTGGCTTCGCGTTACGTCAAGTTATGAAAACGAAATTATTGTTATTGGCAATGATGCCCCTATGCGCCCTGGCACAGGACGACATCTCACTCGATGGCAAGTGGCACTTCTGGGTACCTGAGCATCAGGAGCAGGTGGAGGTCACGGTGCCTCACACCTACAACGTGATGGAGGGACTCGAGGATTATGCGGGCGAGGCATTCTACAGCCGCACGCTGCCCGCCACTCCTATGGGCAAGGGACGGCAGACGCGCATCTGCTTCCGCGGTGTCTATCATGACGCCACCGTCTATGTCAACGACCAGCTGGTGGGCGAACATCTCAATGCAGGATACACCCCCTTCAGCTTCGACCTTACTCCTTATTTAAATAATGTGGGCACAAATACAGTAACCGTCCGTTGCAACGATGCCTACACCGAGGAGAACCTCCCCTGGCTCCGCAAGTTCGACTGGGCGAACGATGGCGGCATCTACCGCAGCGTCTCGCTCCACACAGCAGGTCCATTGAGCCTCCGCTATGTCCACGTGACGCCCGACATCGAGCTCAGAGACAGCACAGCGGCTGCCCGCTTCGACATCCGCCTCTATGAGGAGAAGGTCCGGAAGGCTACGTTCTCCATCCGCGTGACCGAGAATGCCACCGGTCGCCTCGTCTACGAGGGTCAGCAGTCGCTCAAGGCTTCGAAGGAGGGTGTCTTCTCGACCTCCATCGACTGCGGCCGTGTCCGCCTCTGGCACTTCGACGACCCGCAGCTCTACACGTTCGATGTCAAGGTTCTGGACCGCCAGACGGTCTCTGACCGCAAGCAGGAGCACTTCGGTTTCCGCACTTTCCGCCTCAATGGCAACCGTTTCGAACTCAATGGCGAACTGGTACGTCTGCCTGGCATCGAGAACATGCCCGGTTCGAACCCCGACTTCGGTATGGCTGAGTCGGAGGAGTACATGGCCAAGACCATCCGCCGCATGAAGGACCTCAACTGCACCCTGACACGCTATCACTGGGCGCAGGATGAGGCACGCATCGCCTTGATGGACTCGCTGGGCATCCTCGTCCAGGAGGAGATCTCCTGGTGGCAAGGCCCTCAGAAGGAACTCACCCCCGCGCTGCGTGAAGTGGCCCGCCGTCAGCTCCTGGAACTCATCGAGGCACACTACAATCACCCCGCCATCTGGGCTTGGGGCATGAGCAATGAGGTGTGGGGCAACTACGACGACATCCACTGGATGGCTGACTTCACGCGTCAACTCGACCCGACGCGCATCGTCGACGTCTGCTGCAACCACTTCTGGGAACTCTATGAGAAAGATCCGTCGATGACCCTCGACCTCCCCACCTGGAATGAATACGTCGGTACCTGGCATGCCAAGCACCGTGACCAACTTCCCGGATTCATGGAGAAGATCGAGCCCGCGCTCCAAGGACGTCCCCTCCTGATCACCGAGGCGGGTCTCTGCGAACCTGCATTCACCGGTGGTGATGCCCGTCGCGTGGACGAGATGATCTACCACATGGCAGAATGGAAGCGCCACGACTACGTCTGCGGCTACATCTACTTCTGCCTCGAGGACTACCGCACGCAGATGGGCGAAGAGGGACTCGGACGTGACCGCATCCGTCGTCACGGTGTGTGTGACAAGCGACTGGAGCCGAAAGCTTCTTACCACATCCTCAGCCAGCTGATGTGCCCCGTCAACGTGACCAAAGTGAAGCCTGCGGGCCAGCAGGAGAACCAGGGAACGCTCGCTAACCTCTATGAGGTCAATGACGCCAACCGCGACGCCGAGATAACCATCGAGGTGAAGCAGGACATCCCCACCTACACGCTGCGCGGCTACCAGATAGCCTATCGCGACATCAACGGAGCACTTCAGACCCTCCCGTTGCCTACCTTGAAGCCAGGCGACACCTTCACCTTCGTGATGAAGAACGTCAACAAAGGCTACAACTTCGACATCCAGCGACAGGACGGCAGCACGGTGCTGAAATACTAAATCAATTGGACAATCGGACAATTTACAATTTGTCAATTTACAATCTTACAACTAAATAACGTTGCAAAAGCAACATCTAATTATGGTAAAAGCATGGCGTGAACAGGTGATCATCCCCACCTACGAGGTGGGTAAGCCTGAAAAGAATCCTATCTTCCTCGAAAAGCGTGTCTATCAAGGCTCGTCGGGCGTAGTCTACCCCTACCCCGTCATCGAGAGCATCGCCGACGAGAAGGTCGACAAGGCCTACCAGGCCGTCTACATTG